>SESD01000319.1_pt1 | contig 29842 bp, 25 predicted proteins | sample 3171411 | NCBI WGS metagenome assembly SESD01 (sample SAMN06051880, study PRJNA518727) | freshwater metagenome | biome: subpolar coniferous forest; feature: holomictic lake; material: water; isolation source: holomictic Lake 442, 16.5 m depth | place: Canada: near Kenora, Ontario | collected...
GCTTCTGCATTGAATGCTCTCGTATTTTATACGTAATTTTCTCATTGCGCAGATCAGTCACTACCCTAAGCTCTTGATTTGGCAATGATTTTTTTAATTTTTCGACAATTTCACGACAATAATCAGCTTGCGCGTCGGTGATATTGAGCACCGCAAGCTGCACGGGTGCCAGCCAGGTCGGCAACGCGCCAGCACTTTCCTCGATCAGAATTCCGATGAAACGCTCCAGACTTCCCACAATGGCACGATGCAGCATCACTGGGCGATGCCTTGCACCGTCCTCTCCAACATACTCGGCGTCCAGCCTTTCGGTCATGAAAAAATCTACCTGCATGGTGCCGCATTGCCATTGGCGACCGATGGCATCCTTCAAGGTGTATTCAATCTTCGGCCCGTAAAAGGCGCCCTCGCCCGGTGTGATTTCAAATTCACAGCCTGACGCGCGCAAACTTTCCATCAACGCATGCTCCGCCTTGTCCCAGCTCTCGTCGGACCCAATGCGTTTATCCGGACGCGTCGCAATCTTGTAAATGATGTTCTTGAAACCAAAATCGGCGTAGACCTTTTGCAGTAGGGCGGTGTAATCGACACACTCTTGCAGAATCTGATCTTCGGTACAAAAAATGTGACCGTCGTCCTGCGTGAAGCCACGCACCCGCATGATCCCGTGCAACCCGCCCGAAGGCTCGTTGCGGTGACACTGGCCGAACTCACCGTAGCGCAGCGGCAAATCACGGTAGCTTTTGATGCCCTGCTTGAAGATCAGAATATGACCCGGACAGTTCATCGGTTTCAATGCGTATTCACGTTTTTCCGACTCCGTGGTGAACATATTCTCGCGGTACTTCTCCCAATGACCGGTTTTCTCCCACAAGGATTTATCGAGAATCTGCGGGCCCTTGACTTCCTGATAGCCGTTGTCGCGGTAGACCTGGCGCATGTACTGCTCAACCCCCTGCCACAACGTCCAGCCTTTGGGATGCCAGAACACCAGACCTGGTGCATGGTCGTCGATATGAAACAAATCGAGTTCACGTCCGAGTTTGCGGTGATCGCGCTTTTCTGCTTCTTCGAGCATCGTCAAGTGCTGTTGCAACTCGTCCTTGGTGGCCCAGGCGGTACCGTAAATTCGCTGCAGCATTTCGTTGTGATGATCGCCACGCCAATAGGCACCAGCCAGTTTCATCAGCTTGAAGAACTTCAGCTTGCCAGTGCTGGGCACGTGCGGCCCACGACACAGATCTTCGAACTTGCCTTCTCGGTACAGGGACACATCTTCGGTGGCCGGAATGCTGGCAATAATTTCGGCCTTGTAGTGCTCGCCCAGACTCTTGAAAAAAGCGACCGCCTCATCGCGCGGCAACACTCGCCGTGTCACCGGTTCATCGTTCGATGCGAGTTCAAGCATCTTCTTTTCGATGGTCGCCAAATCTTCCAGCGTGAAGGGTCGTTTGTAGGAAAAGTCGTAGAAAAAACCGTTTTCAATTACCGGACCGATGGTGACCTGAGCATCTGGAAAAAGTTCTTTCACCGCATAGGCCAGCAAGTGTGCCGTCGAATGCCGAATGATTTCCAGACCATCGACGTCTTTGGCCGTGACGATGGACAAGGAGCTGTTCGATTCAATCAAAAAGCTGGTGTCAACTACCTTACCGCCAATCTTGCCAGCCAGTGCCGCCTTGGCCAGACCGGCACCGATGGAGGCCGCTACATCGGCCACCGTCACCGGCCCGGCATAGTCGCGTTTGGAGCCGTCAGGGAGCGTGATTTGAATCATGGTTTGCAAATGAATAAAAAAGCGCGGACAAGCCGCGCTATAGGGACTGAAAGCCGGAACAGCATAATTTTACGCTGCACCAACCGGGTCAGGAAGGTCAGTGAAACTGTTCTTCTTCAGTGGAGCCGGTCAGCGCGGTGACGCTGGACTTGCCACCCTGGATCGCGGTGGTCACCTCGTCAAAGTAACCCGTGCCAACCTCCTGCTGGTGCGACACAAAGGTGTAGCCACGGTCCCGGGCCGCGAATTCGGGCTCCTGCAGTCTTTCCACATAGGCTGTCATGCCGCGTTGGACATAGTCTTGCGCCAGGTCGAACATGTGAAACCACATCGAGTGAATGCCCGCCAGCGTGATGAACTGATACTTGTAACCCATGGCACCGAGTTCCTTCTGGAACTTGGCAATGGTGGCATCGTCCAGGTTTTTCTTCCAGTTGAATGATGGCGAGCAGTTGTAGGCCATCATCTTGCCGGGGTGTGCCTTGCGCACGGCTTCGGCAAATTTGCGCGCAAACTCCAAATCGGGCGTGCCGGTTTCGCACCACACAAGGTCAGCGTAGTCGGCGTAGGCGACAGCGCGTGAGATGGCCTGGTCCAGACCCTTGCGGGTTTTGTAAAACCCTTCAGCCGTGCGCTGACCGGTCAGAAACGGCTTGTCATTCTCGTCGTAGTCGCTGGTCAACAGATCGGCCGCTTCAGCATCGGTGCGCGCAATCACTAAAGTAGGCACGCCGCAAACGTCGGCGGCCATGCGTGCAGCGATCAGCTTCTGGCAGGCTTCGGCCGTCGGCACCAACACCTTGCCACCCATATGGCCGCACTTCTTGACCGAAGCCAACTGGTCTTCCCAATGCACGCCGGCCGCACCGGCCTTGATCATGTTCTTCATCAACTCAAACGCGTTCAGCACACCACCAAAACCGGCTTCGGCATCGGCGACGATGGGTGCAAAGTTGTCGATGTAGCCGACATCACCTGCGTCAATGCCTTTGGAATGCTGGATTTCGTCAGCGCGGCGGAATGTATTGTTGATGCGTTCCACGACCTTGGGCACTGAATCTACCGAGTAAAGCGATTGGTCCGGGTACATTGAGGCCGATGAATTGTTGTCAGCCGCGACTTGCCAGCCCGACAGGTAGATCGCCTTCACACCCGCCTTGACCTGTTGCATCGCCTGGCCACCGGTCAACGCACCGAGGCAGTTGACGTAGGGTTCGGTGTGAAGAAGATCCCACAGCTTTTCGGCACCGCGACGGGCCAGCGTGTGCTCGATCGGAAAAGAACCACGCAGTCGAACCACGTCTGCGGCGCTGTAACCGCGTTTGACACCCTTCCAGCGAGGGTTGCTGGCCCAATCCTTTTCCAGCGCAGCGATTTGCTGTTCACGGCTCAATTGTTCGGTGATGGTTTGGGGCATGGAATCACTCCTAAAGTTGGTTAAAACAGTCGTCACCGGGTAGCTAGCAAGTCCGGTGCCGATGGAGTAATTCTAGGTCTTGTATAAGACTTGAAGTGAATCTTATGTCTTATAGAAGACTAAATTAAAATGAATTAAATCAATAGCTTAGATCACACACTTCATGATATGAAATCAACTACTCTCACTTGAAAGAAATTGATGCAACGCAGCATTGCTGGTTTTTACAAAATGACAAATGGTTTTCGCATTATGAAACCTCAGAATAAATTGGCGTAGCGTTGCATCTCCCAATCACTGACTTGCTGGCTGTACTCGTTCCACTCGATTCGCTTGAGTTTGATGAACTCTGTGCAGAACGCGTCACCCACAGCGATCATCAGGGCATGATCAACCGCCAGAGCCTCGACGGCAGCACTCAGGTCACGCGGCAAACGCCCGGGCATAGAGGCGCCAATCGAATGCTGCTCATATAAATCAATATCACAGGCAGGTGGCGGCGTCATCGACTGCTCAATGCCGTTCAGGCCGGCAGCCAAGGTGGCAGCAATAGCGGCATAGACGTTGCAAGAAGGGTCGGGCAAGCGCCATTCAATACGCCCGGCGACAGTGCGCACCAGGCAAGTTCGATTGTTGTCCCCATAGCTCTTCCATACGGGCGACCAGGTGGTGCCGGATGCGCTGGTGCTGCAAGCCAGTCGCTTATAACTGTTCACCGTCGGCGCGCACAAAGCGCTCAAGCCATCGGCGTGGTGCAACAGGCCTGCCACAAAGTTGTAGCCCGGCGTGCTCAATCCCAATGGATCCAGAGCATTGGTGAATATTGCCTTACCTTGCGCATCAGTCACACTCAAATGAAAGTGCAAGCCGCTGCCCGGTGCATTGGCAAATGGTTTGGGCATGCAACTGAACGTCATGCCATTTTTTCGCGCCACAGCATGGGCCGTCATCTTGAAAAGCATATAGCGGTCGGCGGCTGCCAGTGCGTCGTCAAAGCGGTAATTGATTTCATATTGACCACAAGCGTCCTCGTGATCCATCTGCTGCAGGTCAAAGTCCAACTCGGTGAGCGCCAGACGCATGTCGTCCAGAAACCCTTGATTGCGATGGATAGATTTCAAATCATAGGAAGGCTTGTCGAGTTGATCATGGTCGTCGGCCCCTCGCCAGCACCCCGTTTCATCTTGCTTCAGCAAGAAAAACTCAGGTTCAATACCCACCCACAAAGTCCAGCCTCGATCACGCAGACGCTCCACTTGCCGCTTGAGCAGTTGCCTGGAACAAGTGGCTAACGCCTCGCCACCGGCATAGCCATCGCAGACGGCATGCGCAACACCCGGCATGAATGGAAGAGGCCGCAGAGATTCGATCTGAACCCTGGCGAAATACTCGCTGCGTTTGCCAAAGCGCCCCAAGCCGGTGCCCCAAATGCTGGGTCCGGCAAAACCGGCGCCAGTCTCGACCCATTCACGCAGGTTCTGCAATGGAACCAGCTTGCCTTTTGCCACACCATGAATATCGGAAAACTGCGTTAAAACGCTGTGTATTCCCTTCGCAGCCAGCGCATCAATGGTTGACTCAATGGACATTCCCATCTTTCATGCACCAACGACTTCGTCAAGAATGATCAAAGCTTCATCGAAGACATTGTCCTCAATCGTCAACGGGAACAGGAAGCGCAACACATTGCCATAGACACCACAGGTCAACAGCAACAAACCTTTCTTGAGCGCTGCCTGCTGAACCTGCTTAGTGCGATCTGCATCCGGCGCACCGGTCTGGGGGTTTACGAATTCACAGGCAATCATGGCGCCCAAACCGCGCACATCGGCAATGGACTTGTTGCTGAGCTGCAGCCTCTTGAGACGCTCCATCAGCCGTGTGCCAAGCACATTGGCACGCTCCACCAGCTTTTCTTCGCGCATGATGTCCAGCACTGCATGCGCAGCAGCAATCGCCAGCGGGTTGCCGGCATAGGTTCCACCCAAGCCGCCGGGTGCCGGTGCATCCATGATCGAAGTCTTGCCCACTACCGCAGACAGGGTGGTACCGCCGGCCATACTTTTGGCCATGGTCATCAAGTCTGGCGACACGCCATAGTGCTCCATCGCAAACATCTTGCCGGTGCGCGCAAAACCGGTCTGCACCTCATCGGCAATAAGCACAATTCCATGCAGATCGCACAGCTCACGCAGCCACTTGACAGCATCCTTTTGGATGACGTTAAAGCCACCTTCGCCTTGCACCGGCTCGAACACGATGGCCGCCACGCGCGAGGGTTCGATGTCGCACTTGAATAACTGCTCCATCGCATGCTGGGTAGCCTCCAGCGAGGCGCAGTGGCAAGGGAACGGCAAATGGTAGATTTCGGGTGGGAACGGGCCAAAGCCTGCCTTGTAGGGCTGCACCTTGCCTGTGAGGGAAACTGCAAACAGGCTGCGTCCATGAAAAGCGCCACCAAAAGCGATGACGCCGCCACGTCCGGTCGACACTCTGGCAATCTTGATGGCGTTCTCGATGGCTTCGGCGCCGGTGGAAAAAAATGCAGCCTTCTTGGGTCCGTCAATCGGCGTGATTGCAATGAGACGTTCGGCTAAAGAGACGTATTCGGTATACGGAACCACCTGATAACAACTGTGTGTAAAGCGCTGCAGTTGTGCTGCGATGGCAGCCTGAATTTTTGGGTGGCAATGGCCGGTATTGAGCACGGCGATACCTCCGGCAAAATCGATAAATCGACGTCCCTCAATGTCCCAGAACTCGGCATTCTTGGCGTGGTCAATGAAGAAGTCGCCCATCACGGCAACGCCGCGCGGTGTCGCTGCAAGGCGACGCTGGTGCCATTCGGCATTGGATGGCAAAGTTTCATTTTTCATAACGGCATTCATAGCAAAATCTCCAATCAAACATTAAGACAGTTGATTTCAAACCGGGCTGTCGATTCGAATCCAGGTCGTTTTGGTTTCAGTGTATTTGTCGAAAGCGTGTAGTGACTTGTCGCGCCCTACCCCGCTTTGTTTAAAACCACCAAACGGAACGGTGATGTCGTCTTCATCATACTGATTTACGTGCACCGTTCCGGCGCGCAGTGCGCGGGCTACACCATGCGCCTTGTTGATGTCGCGGGTCCAGACAGCCGCTTGCAGTCCGTAAACGCTTTGATTGGCCTGCCGCACGACATCGGCCGCATCAGTGAAAGAAAGCACCGACAGAACCGGACCAAAAATTTCTTCACGTGCAATGGTCATGTCATTGTTGACGCCATCAAAAATGGTCGGTTGAACATAGCAACCACCCGTCTCACGCAGCGCCTGCTCACCCCCCGCCAGCAACTTGGCCCCTTCGCTCTTGCCGCTTTCAATAAAGCGCAAGACCGAATTCATCTGTGTTTGGTCAACGATCGCACCCATCACGGTCGCCGGGTCAAGCGGATTGCCTGGCGCGTAGCCCGGTACCAGCGCCAGCGCTCTCTCAAGAAATTGCTCCTTGATGCTGGCCTCGACAAAAAGGCGTGACGGTGCGTTGCAGCTTTCCCCCTGGTTAAAGAAAATACTTCCCACGGCAGCTTCCACGGCTTTGTCGAGATTCGGGCAATCAGCAAACACGATGTTCGGAGATTTACCACCGAGTTCGGTCCAGGCGCGTTTCAGATTGCTCTGGCCCGCCATGATGTGAATTTGCTTGCCAACCCGGGTTGAACCGGTGAAAGCAATGCAATCGACATCCATGTGCAGCGCCAGCGGCGAACCCGCCTCTGGGCCAAAACCTGGTATCACGTTAAACACGCCTGGCGGAATGCCAGCCTCAATCGCCAGTTCGGCCAACCTGAGCGCGGTCAATGGCGACTTTTCGCTAGGCTTGAGCACCACCGAATTCCCCGCAGCCAGTGCCGGAGCAATCTTCCAGGCAGCCATGATCATGGGATAGTTCCAGGGCACGATGACACCCACCACGCCCATCGGTTCGCGGGTGATCAAAGCCAAGGCGGTGCTGGCAGTCGGCGCGATTTCGTCATACACCTTGTCGACCGCTTCGCCGTACCAGCGGATGCAATTGGCCGCACTGTTGACATCCACGGCACGTGAATATTTGATGGGCTTGCCCATGTCCAGCGTTTCCATCATCGCCAGTTCGTCGGCATGGGCCAACAGTTGATCGGCAAACTTGATCATGACCCGCTTGCGTGCGGCAGGCGCAAAACCGCTCCAGCGTCGGTCTTCAAATGCGTTGCGGGCTGCCTGAACTGCCGCATCCACATCCGCTTGAGCACAACGCGCCACCTGGGTCAGCAAGCGACCATCCACCGGAGAAATACAGTCAAAAGTCTGACCGCTGAGAGCGTCGGTCCGCTGGCCATTTACAAATGCCCGGCCATCGAAATGAGGCGTAGGTTGCGATGTCAAATTCATGGTGGACCTTGTCTGAAGTGGATTGCTGCCGGTGTTTAAAAGTGGCACCTTCGGCAGTCAAAAATGCAAACGGGGCCGCATTGCTGCGAGCCCCGCGATTCCAAGAAAGCGCAGTTAGGAATTAGAACGATACAACGATGGAGGTACCAATCGTGGTCTTGCTCTGTGTAGCGGTCACCCCATCAGCTTCCAAAAAGTTGTAGCCTGATGAACGATCCAACCGCAACTCTGTCTTCCAGGCAGTATTGGCATTGATAGCATAGTTGGTACCAAGTGAAAGCGCGTAACGATTGGCGCCGACCGTTGGGTCAATGATCGCACCCGTGTTATCAAGCTCTGGTCCATAGCCCCCGTTGTCGTAATAAACACCGCCGCCATTGTTTTGGTTGTTGACGTAATCGAAACGGGCAATCGCCTGCAAACGGGGGGTCAACTTATAGCCCGCAAAACCAGAAATACCCACCCATTTGCCATCATTACCGGAACCGTCCATTGCACCACCAATCAACCTACCGACACTGACCTGCCCTTGTAGCGACAAGTCACCACGTGAGTAATAACCATCGATTTCCATCAAATCAGCATTGGTGCCAGGACTCACTGACTCATCATTGGTCCGAACGTGAACGCCCGAGAACCCAATACCACTGTATTCACCCATGGAATAGTCGCCGCGGTAGGTAAAACCTGGCGCCCGACGAGTCATCACGCCGTCCACCTGACCCACCATCCATTTGCCTGTCCAACCACCGCCTAAATCGTAAGACATGCCTACACCCATGTAATTGGATGCCGCGTTGGAGTAAAGCAGGTTGTTGGTGATCAACGGGTTTTGATGGCCCATGGAGTATTCGTAGCCCGACCAATCAGGCGTCAGACCAGCAATCAGCTTTGCGCCATGGTCGCCGATTGGTACGGCGACTGATGCCTCATGTACTTTCGAACCCGCATTCAACGGGATGATCCGCAAGGTCCAACCAATACCTGCATCAGGCTCCTTCGTCAATTCCAACATCGCAGCACCATAGCCACCGTTGCCCGTGGATTTGTCAAAGCCGGCTGTGGCCGAAGTTGAATCGTTCAAATAGGCGAGTTCCATCGTGCCCTTGACCTTCAGCCCTTTAAAACCAGCTTTGATCGCATCCTCTTCAGCCAGATCCATTTTCTGCTCCAGACGTGTCACCTGTTGGGCAATCGCTGTCGGCTCAGACTTGGCGCTCATGGCCTCAATTTTCTCTGACAGCATTTTGAGCTGACCCTTCAGGACCTCAATCTCCTTTTGCAAATCAGCGGGTGATTGCGCGTAGGCGCTCATCCAGGGCAACGCGCTTGCCAAAGCCACCACGAGTAGTTTCTTGTTGAGTTTCATCAGCTTCTCCGTTTCAGTTGGGACAGGGTTTAAATTTTCAATTTCAATTGCCAGATGCCTTGTAGGCGGCAGACATTTCTCGGGCTCGCCTGCGCTCTTCACGTGCAATCCACAGGCTGGCCAGCAAGACACCAATGCCGACCACAGCGACCGTGAGCGTTGCCACACTGTTAACACTAGGGCTTAGACCCAAGCGGGCGCGACTGAAAATCACAATCGGCATGGTGGTAGAACCGGGGCCAGACAAAAAGGCAGACAGCACCACGTCGTCCAGCGACAAGGTGAAGGTCAGCAACCATGCCGAGGCAATGGCCTGCGAAATCAATGGCAACGTTACCAGGAAGAAAACCTGCAGAGGTCGACAACCCAGATCCTGCGCGGCTTCTTCAAGCTGTGGGCTCATCTCTTGCAGGCGCGACTGCACCACCACTGTGGCATAGGCCATACCCAACAAGGTGTGGCCAAACCAGATTGTCATGACGCCACGATCCGGAAAACCAAAGGCACGTTGTACCGACACCAGCATCAGCAAAAGCGACAAACCAATAATGACTTCAGGCATCACCAAAGGCGAATTGACCATGCCGGCAAACAGGGTTCGACCAGGAAACCGCTTGAATCGGGTCAGCGACAAGGCCGCCAGTGTGCCAAGAACCACCGAGCCGCAAGCAGTCAAAAATGCGATCTCAAGTGACAGCTTGAACCCGGCAATGATTTCAACGTCATTGACCAGTGCGGCATACCAGCGCAAAGACCAGCCGCCCCAGCTGGTGACCATCGGGCTGGCGTTAAAGCTCAGCACCACCAGCGTCACGATGGGCAGGTATAAAAAGAAGAACACGCCCGCCATCCAGACTTTGGACGTGACACGGCCCGCGCTGAGCTTCATACTTTGCCCCTTGTCGCGCCTTCAGCCTGGTACTTGTTGAACATCGCCAGCGGGACAATGATCAGTAGCACCATGACCACCGCCACCGTGGCGGCCATGGGCCAGTCGTTATTGCTGAAAAATTCGTCCCACAAGACCCGCCCAATCATCAGCGTCTGTGGGCCACCCAGCAGTTCCGGAATCACAAACTCGCCCACACAGGGGATGAACACTAGCATGGAGCCGGCGATGATACCGCTCTTGGACAAGGGCACGGTGATGCGCCAGAACGCCTGCCAGGGCGTGGCGCCCAGATCCAGCGCGGCTTCGAGCAAGCGCAAATCCATCTTCACCAGGTTGGCATACAGCGGCAGGATCATGAAGGGCACATAGGTGTAGACCATGCCCAACACCAACGAAAACGGGGTGTTCATCATCTTCACAGGTTCACCAATCAACCCCAAGCCAAGGGCGATGTTGTTGAACACACCACTGTCAGCCAGCAGCATCTTCCAGGCGTAAACGCGCAGCAAAAAGGAGGTCCAGAACGGCAACATCACCAGCATGAGCAAGGCCGGACGTTTATCCGCTGGGCTGCGTGCCATGAAATAGGCAAAAGGGTAAGCAATCAGCAGGCAAATCACCGTGGTGATTGCGGCGAACTTTACGGAGCTGATGTAGGTCTGGAAGTACAGGTCATCGAGTGCAATGAATATGTAGTTGCCCAGCTTGATTTTGAGCTGCAGGATACCGTCGGCCCAGACAAACAAATCCTTGAACACCACGTTGTCCATTTCGGACACGCTGATCTTGAAAACCACCAGAAAAGGCAACAGGAAAAAAGCCAGCAGGAACAGCATAGGCACGCCAATCAGCGCCGCCCTACCCCATGAACCTGTAAGCTTGTCGTACAGCAATGACCCCGGTGATGCAATCGCAGCCATGTCGTACTCAGGTCGTTAACAACACAATGTCACTGCCGCACCACCACACATACACCTTGTCACCCCAGGTCAGCAGGCTGGCATCCCGGCGCGCGGCGTTGGTGTGGGTAACCTTGACGATGGCGCCACCCGTGTCCAGCTGCACGTGGTACGTCGTCAGGCTCCCCAGGTAGGCCATGTCCTTGATTGTTCCCTGGGCAATGTTGTAACCCACCTGTTCAGGGGACTCACGTTCATCATCCTGCGGCAAATCCTTCTGAATGGCCATCTTCTCAGGACGAACCGCCACATGGACCGTCATGCCCTGGGTGCCGGTGATACCGTGGCTGACGTAATGTTTGCATTCGGGTGATGCCACCACCACGTGGTCGGCTTCATCGACCTCGACCGTGCCCTTGAACAAGTTGACGCTGCCAATGAAGTCGGCGACAAATCGGCAATTGGGAGTCTCGTAAATATCGGAAGGCTTGCCCACCTGGAGGATCTTGCCCTCGCTCATGACACCAATGCGAGTCGCCATGGTCATGGCTTCTTCCTGATCATGGGTGACCAGTACGCAGGTAACCCCGACCTTCTCAATGATGTCCACCAATTCAAGCTGGGTGCGCTCACGCAGCTTGGCATCCAGGGCACCCAACGGCTCATCGAGCAGCAACAACTGAGGACGCTTGGCCAGACTGCGCGCCAGCGCGACTCGCTGCTGTTGCCCGCCTGACAACTGATGCGGCTTGCGCTTGGCATAGGGTTTGAGCTGGACCAGTTCCAACATCTGCGTCACACGTTCCTCGATGTCCGCTTTGGACATGCCGTCACGACGCAAACCAAAGGCAATGTTGTCCCACACCGTCAAATGCGGAAACAGCGCATAACTCTGGAACATCATGTTAATTGGGCGCTCGTAAGGCGCAAGATTCACAATGTCCTTTCCTGCCAGAATGATTTGCCCGGAGCTAGGCAACTCAAATCCGGCCAGCATGCGCAACAAGGTGGACTTGCCGCTGCCAGACGACCCCAACAGGGCAAAAATTTCACCTTGTTGAATATCAAGTGAAACATCGTCCACTGCAAACACATCGTCAAATTGTTTGGCAATGTGCTTGATTTGCAAAAACGGTGCAGCACCCTGCTTGACCGCCGAAACTTTGGGGTTTGAGACGACTGTTGCCACCGTTTGTCCTTGCTGAGCGAGGGCTGCTGTGATGATTACAAACCGGTCTTGAAACTGGTGTAGACCCGGGTCATTAGACGACGCAGGTCGTTGGTCAGGGCCTTTGGCGGAATCATCGTGGCCATTTCAGCCGAGGACGGGAACACCGAAGGATTCTGTGCCACGTCAGGCTTGATGAACTTGCGCGACTCCTTGTTCGGATTGGCATAGAACACCTTGTTGGTCAAGGCAGCATCCACTTCCGGACGCATGATGTAGTTCATGAATAGCTGGGCATTCTTGGGGTGAGGCGCATCAGACGGAATTGCCATCATGTCAAAAAACAGGATGCCACCGCTCTTGGGAATCAAGGCCACCACGTCCTGGCCGGTTTTACCCTCCAGCGCACGGCGGCGGGCGATGTTGATGTCGCCATTCCATCCAAGTGCCAGACAGATGGAACCGCTGGCCATATCATTGATGTAGCCAGAAGAGCTGAAAAGCGTGATGTAGGGGCGCACCGATTTCAGCAGCGCGCTGGCTTCCTGGTAATCAGCTGAATTTTTGCTAAAAGGGTCTTTACCCAGGTAATGAAGCGCAGGCGGCAATACTTCGGAGGCACTGTCCAGCACCGATACGCCGCAGCTCTTGAGCTTGCTGACATATTTGGGGTTAAAGAATAGTTCCCACACATTGGCCGGCAGGGGCTCAGCACCTAATGCAGCTTTGACTTTGGCGGTATTGATGCCGATGGTGGTGTAACCCCACAGCCAGTTCACCAGGTACTGGTTGCCTGGATCCAGGCTGGCAATTTGACTTTGAATATCTGGGTCCAGGTTCTTCAGGTTAGGCAACTGGGCTTTGTCAAGTTTGCGCAGCAAGCCGCCATCCATCTGGAGTTTGGCCCAGCCGGATGACGGTACCACGATGTCGTAGCCGGTTTTACCGGCGACCAGCTTGGCGTGCAAAATCTCGTTGTTGTCAAAGGTGTCATAGCGCACCTTGATGCCGGTCTCCTTTTCAAAGTTCTGAATGGTGTCCTCGGCGATGTAGTCCGACCAGTTGTAAATATTGAGAACTTTTTCCTCTTCAGCAAGCACCGACGAAGCTGCAAATGTCAGCGAACCGGCCACTGCAAGACCCGCCATCAGTCTGCCTACCAACGTTTTCCCAAATGTATTTCCCACTTGATTCTCCTGAAATGATCGATCGAACATATAAAAAATTTAATGGTAAACCTCTTCACCAGTGACTGCTATCCATGCAATCCCTATGCCACCCAGCCGTTTTTCTTGACCTCCTTAAAAGTTAAGTCAAGACAAAGAAGAATCAGCGCCACCATCTCGTCAATTTGGGCATGCGTCATGGTTAAAGGTGGCGCAATGATCATGCGGTCACCGACGGCACGCATGATCAACCCATTTTTGAAGCAGTGGCCCCGGCAAATCATGCCTACCGACAGATTCTCGGCAAAGCGCTCCATGCGCTGTTTGTTTTTGACCAGTACCAACCCCGCCATAAAGCCACAGGTCTCAGCCGTCCCGACCAGCGGGTGTGCGCTGATTTCAACAAAGCGCTTGGCAAGATAGGGACCGATGTCATCGCGCACGCGTTGTGGCAGTAGTTCGCGCTCCATGATTTCAATATTGGCCAACGCAACAGCACAAGCTACCGGGTGCCCGCTGTAGGTATACCCATGATTGAACTCGCCGCCTTTTTCAATTAAAACTTTTGCAACCCGGTCCCCCACCATCACGCCACCCAAGGGAATGTAGCCACTGGTGACAGCCTTGGCAAAAGTCACCAAATCTGGTTTGTAGCCAAACTTCTCATAGCCAAACCAGGTTCCGAGTCGGCCAAACGCGCAGATCACCTCGTCACTGATCAGCAAAATCCCATATTTATCAACGATCCGCTGGATCTCGGGCCAGTAACTAGGTGGCGGGATGATGACGCCACCGGCACCCTGAATCGGTTCTGCAATAAAGGCCGCTACCTTATCCGCACCAAGTTCAAGAATTTTGGCTTCCAGCCAGCCCGCTGCGCGTAGTCCAAAATCAGCTGGACTCTCGCCTGGTAGTCCATTTTCAAAAAAGTAAGGCTGCCCGATGTGCGTGATATTAGGAATGGGCAAGTCGCCCTGCGCGTGCATACCACTCATCCCGCCTAACGACGCGCCAGCCATGGTGCTGCCATGGTAGGCATTGAGTCGGCTGATAATGACTTTGCGCTGCGGTTGCCCCAGCAAATCCCAATAGCGGCGCACCATGCGCACGTTGGAATCGTTGCTTTCGCTGCCACTGGAGGAATAAAAAACGTGTTGAAAACTGCGATCACCAACCTTTGGTGCCAGCTCTGCCAGCTTGGCCGCAAGCCGCACGGCCGGCACATTGGTGGTTTGAAAAAAGCTGTTGTAGTAGGGCAGTGCCATCATCTGATGATGGGCGGCATCAGCTAGTTCCTTGCGTCCGTAACCCACATTCATACACCACAAGCCGCTCATCGCATCGAGCATCTTGTCGCCCTCGGAATCCCAGACGTAGATACCCTCAGCTTTGGTGATCACCCGCGAACCGCGCCCAGCCAAGTCCTTGAAATCCGTGAAGGGGTGCAAAAAATGCGCACTGTCCAAAGCCTGGATCAGTGCCGTATCGACGACAGTATTCATTGACGTTCCTTTGTCTGTAAAGAATGGGGTTCAAACATGCAGCAGCAAATGCTCACGCTCCCAGGGCGAAATTACCTTCATGAACTCGTCGAACTCCAGCTCCTTGATCTCCGAGTACACGGTGATAAATTCTTGGCCGAGAACTTCATGCAAATCCGACTCCCGGCGCAGCCAGTCCAGGGCTTCGCCCAGGCTGCGGGGCAATGAATACGGTGCCAGGTAGGCATCACCTTTCATTTCCGGCTTGGGTTTGATCCTGTTTTTTATCCCGAGGTAACCACAGGCCAGCGTCATCGCCATCGCGACGTAAGGATTGGCGTCGGCACCGATCACGCGGTTCTCCACACGACGCGCTTCCGGTGATGAAATCGGGGAGCGAATGCCAACGGTTCGGTTGTCATAACCCCATTCAATATTGATCGGCGCAGCCGTGTTGCGCGACAGACGGCGGTAGCTGTTGACGTACGGTGCCACCAAAACCATGGCGGCCGGGATGTAGCGCTGCAAGCCGCCGATGTAATGCATGAAGGTCTCGGACGGGGTTCCGTCTTCCTTGCTAAAAACATTTTTGCCGGTCGTCACGTCGAGCAAACTCTGGTGCACATGCATGGCGCTGCCAGGCTCGCCAGCAATTGGTTTGGCCATGAAAGTTGCGTACATGTCGTGCCGCAATGCTGCCTCGCGCACCGTACGCTTGAAAAAGAACACCTCATCGGCCAGGCCCAAGGGTTCTGCATGGAAAAAATTGATTTCCATCTGACCGGCGCCGACCTCGTGAATCAAGGTGTCGACGTTGAGTTCCATCTTGTCGCAGTAGTCGTAAATCTCTTCAAACAGCGGATCAAACTCGTTCACGGCGTCAATGCTGTAGGCTTGGCGCGAAGTCTCAGCTCGCCCGCTTCGACCGACTGGAGGCCGCAACAAGGTATTGGGGTCGGTATTGCGTGCCGTCAGGTAAAACTCCAGCTCCGGTGCAACGATCGGTTGCAGTCCTTCCGCCGCAAACAGATCGCAAACCCGGCGCAGCACAGTGCGCGGTGCGAATGGAACCAGGTTGCCCTGGTGGTCGAAACAATCGTGAATCACCTGCGCTGTCGGATCGGTGGCCCACGGCACGATGCGAACGGTCGACGGGTCCGGGCGCAACTGCATGTCCTTGTCAGTCGGATCAATCACATCGTAGTAGGGACCACTCTCTGGAAACTCACCGGTGACGCCCATGGCGACGATGGCCTGAGGCAGACGCATGCCGCGGTCTTCCGTGAACTTGGCACGCGGCAAAATTTTGCCCCGCGCCACGCCTGTCAAGTCGGGCACCAGACACTCCACTTCTGTCACCCTGCGCTCATTGAGCCATTGCTCCAGCTCGTTGAAACTCATCGTTTTCTTATCGTTCATAAATTACTCCTGGCTTTGGTATGCATTCAACGTCAGACCGGCAGCCCATTTGTCGCGCACGACAAGCCTGACCGAAGGCTTGGAACATACGCACAGAGAAAGGGTTTTGGGCAGCCTGCCATTCCGGGTGCCATTGCACCCCCAGGGTGAACTGTGCCAGATTGGGCAGATGGACGGCTTCTATCAACCCATCTGGCGCGTAAGCCAGCGCCGCCAGATCCTTGCCAAGCGTCTTGATACCTTGTCCATGCAGCGAATTGACAGCAATTTCAGTTTTCCCCATGAGTTCAGCAAACCATGTGTTGGGCACGAGATTCACGCTGTGCACATCGGCATATTGCTCGGGCACCGTTGCCATGTAATCCTCGCGGTGGTCGATCATTGCCGGAATAGCGTGCAGTTTCTGATGCATGTCCCCGCCAAGGGCGACATTCAGTTCCTGCAGACCGCGACATATGCCGAAAAAAGGCAACCCCATTTCCAGCGCCGCCAGTATGAGTGGCTGATCAAACTGGTCGCGGCCCTGATCCAGCTCTTTATCGGGCGTTAAATTGTCCTGTCGGTAAAGAGCGGGGTCGACATTGGTGCCGGCGCCGGTCAGATAGACACCATCGACCATCGAAAGGTATTGTCTGAGGTTGTCAATACCAAAGCAGGTCGGCACCAGTAGCGGAACACAGCCCGCGAGTTCCACCAGGGGGCGAATGTATTTGACGGTCATCACCTGGTAGTCATGGCCTTTGCGTTGCTGCGCGCCCATCGACATGAGTACGACTGGACGACGTGCGACCTTTTGGGTATTGCCAGCGTTGCTTTGAAACATTTGTCACCTTGGAGCACAGATGCAGGTCATTCTCAGAACATGACGAGCCCGTTGTCTTCCGTATTCTTGTCACCATTGTGCCTTTGCAATTGGTTCACAATGGGAGCCAGTTAAACCAAGTACATGGTGCCACTTTATGCTATCGGAATTATTGCTGACCGAAATTGCGCGCTTGAATCAGCACGACAACCTGCCGCTGCACCGCCAACTTTACGAGGCGCTGCGCCGTGCCATGCTGGATGGAAAATTATCGGCCGGTGATCGCCTGCCATCCAGCCGCGAACTGACGCTGGACCTCGGCATGTCCCGTAACACCGTCGTTGCAGCCCTGAACCAGCTTGCAGTCGAGGGCTACCTCGTCAGCCATGTTGGCAGCGGAACGTTTGTAAATGACGGCGTGCCCAAAGCAGCGGCTCGTCGTCCTTCAGCGCAGCAAAACCAGGTGGCGAAACTGTCGCGCCGTGGCCAGGCACTGTCAACAACCTTCTGCGCTCAGCAGCTCGAGATTCAACCGTTTACCCCGGGCATTGCAGACTTCAGCGCTTTTCCGGTGGCCTTGTGGCAGCGCCTTCAAAACAAGCATTGGCGCATGACCTACCCCGAAATGCTGGATTACAACGACTCCGGGGGCTATGCGCCGTTGCGCCGTACGGTGGCCAATTACTTGCGTGTGTCCAGAAGCGTGCCACTGGAAGTCGAACAAGTCATCGTCACCAGCGGCACCCAGCAATCGATGGAACTTTGCGCGCAACTGCTGGCCGACCACGACGACACAGTCTGGCTGGAAGACCCGGCCTATTGGGGTGCCGTCAAAGCCTTTATGGCGACCGGCCTCAAGCTCCATCCGATAGCCGTAGACCACGACGGCGTTGCGCCACAGATCAAGGATGAAGCGGCGCCGCCGCGCCTGATCTACGTGACGCCGTCGCATCAATACCCCACTGGCGCTGTCATGTCGTTGGCCCGCCGGCATCAGATTCTGTCGAACGCCCGGCAGCACAAGGCATGGGTGCTGGAGGACGACTACGACAGCGAGTTTCGCTTCAGCGGCCCACCGATTTCGTCCTTGGCGGGCCTGGACACCGATGAACGTGTCCTTTACATGGGTTCGTTTTCCAAGGTGCTGTACCCGGGTCTCAAGCTTGGCTATCTGGTGGTACCGAAGGGCCTGGTGGCCTCATTCAAACAAGCCCATTACGACCTCAACCGCCCGGGACAGATGCCGCTGCAAGCAGCCTTGGCAGAGTTTATCGAAATGGGACATTTCGCCAGCGCCCTGCGTCGCGCCCGTCAAGGCTACGCTGAACGCCGACGTTGCCTGCTGGCAGCACTGCAACCGTGCCTGGGCCAACAGGCTCAAATCACCGGTGCCGAACAGGGGCTGCATCTGTGTTTGCGGCTGCCCGACAGTGCCGACGATAAAGCACTGGCACGGCGCATTGGCGCCTTGGGCTTAACGGTGCGTCCACTGTCCGCCTACTGCCTGGCGCGTCAAGACGCCAAGGGACTTGTGATTGGCTACGGCTATGCGCCACTGGCTGAAATCGAACGCCACGGTCCGGTTCTGGCGAAGGCGGTCAGCGCCGCAGTCAGGCGACTGCCTCACTGAAGATAGAAACTACAACGCGTCGCGCAGCTGGTGGTACAGCATGCCAAGTACCAGACTTGGCGTTCTAAGCCAGGGACCGCCAGGAAAATTGTGATGCTGCAATCTTGAAAAGACGTCAAAGCGTTCGGCTTGCCCGGCCACCGCTTGCGCCACCAATCGACCTGCCAGTCCGGTGAGGGCAACGCCATGGCCACTAAAACCCTGCAGGTAATACAAGTTGTCCCCGAGCCGCCCGAAATCCGGCGCACGGTTCATGCTGATGTCCACAAAGCCACCCCAGACAAAGTCAATCGGCACCTCACGCAGCAGCGGAAAGACCTCTGCCATGCGCCGCGCCATCAGGTCTTGCAGTCGAGCCGGCGTGCGGGTGGAGTAGCTCACACGGCCACCAAACAGCATGCGGTGGTCGGCGCTGAAGCGGAAATAATCCAGAATGAAATTGTTGTCGCAGGCCGAGGCATTGCTGGGAATCAAACGCTGGCACAGCATCGGGTCCAGCGCTGCAGTGGCGATGATGTAGGTTCCTACCGGCATGATGCGCGGCGCAATCTCGGGCGCGATCCGGGGGCCATATTCACCCAAGGTGCAATTACCCGCCAACACGCCGTATTGCGCGGTAATGGCTCCCTGCGCCGTGCGTGCCGTCAAACGCTTGCCGCGTCGCACATCGATCACCGGTGACCGTTCAAAAATTTGTACCCCCAAGGCGGTTGCCGCCCGCGCCAACCCAAGGCCGAACTTCAGGGGATGCAGATGACCTGACTTGTTCTCGAAAGCGGCTGCGTGGTACAGCGGACTTTGAATGTATCGCTGTACGTCGGCGCCCTTTGTAAACTTTGTCACGAAACCATAGTTCTGCGCCAGCGCCTGCATGTCGGCCTCCAGGGCACGCGCTTTCCTGGCGGAATCGGCGACATAAAGGTAACCCTTGACCTGATCGCAATCGATCTGAAACTCAGCGATTCGCTGGTCCATCAGCTCCAGAGCTTCAAGTGTCATATCCCAGGCCACGCGGGCACCAGCAACGCCTAGCTGTTGTTCAAACGGTTGCTGTCCGCTGGAATATCCCACAATGGCCTGCCCGCCATTGCGACCGGAGGCACCACTGCAGACGCGGTCCGCCTCCAGCACCACCACCTGGTAGCCGCGCTGGGCCAACTCGATGGCCGTTGACAAGCCGGCAAAGCCAGCCCCCACCACCACCACGTCGGCATTCAGTTCACCCTGCAAGGGTTCGCCAACCGGGGCACGCAGCACAGTGGCTTCGTAATAACTCTTCTGGTTCAATTGGGTATCTGAGTCGAGCAGCATGGATGGGTCGTTCCGGGTAATCAATGGGTCTGTTTAGCCACTTGGCCGCAGAGATAGGTCCAGACCAATGTGGCGGCAGCCAGACTGGTCAATTCCGCGTGGTCATAAGCCGGTGCCACTTCGACACAGTCCATACCGATCATGTTGAGCGGTGCCAATTCCTCCAGCAAGGTCAGCACCTGTGAACTGCTCAACCCGCCTGGCTCCGGCGTGCCGGTGCCGGGCGCGAACGCCGGATCCAGGCAGTCAATATCCAGCGTCAAATAGCAGGGCCGGTGACCGATACGCTCCAGCACCTTTGCGATGACTGGCTGCAATCCGGCGCCATCGAGCCCACGCAGTTGCCGTGCGGTGAAGATCAAGCCGCCCCGGTCCTGCACATACTCTCTGGCGGCACGCTCTCCGCTGGAGCGCAGCCCGATCTGCACCGTGTGCGCCGGACTGACCAAGCCCTCGGCAATCGCTTCAAAAGTCCAGGTACCATGGCCGGACGGTTCACCGAAGTGATCCTGCCAGGTGTCGCAGTGTGCATCGAAGTGAACCAATGCGAGCTGTCCGTGCTGTGCATGGGCCGCCCGCAACAACGGCAGAGTGATGGAATGATCACCTCCAAGAAAAACACAGTGATGTTTAACCATCAACGTCGCCGCTTGCGACTGAATCTGCTGGCGCACCACGGCCAGTGGCGAGGCATTGGGCAAGCGCATGTCATGGGCATCGCCAAGATGGCTGATCGGTGAAACACCGAAAAATGGGTGCAAGCCATCGCACAGCATCAGGCTGGCGCGCCGAATCTCCTGCGGTCCGAAGCGGGCACCCGGTCGATGGGTCACGGCACCGTCAAATGGCACACCGACCAACGCAAAAGCCTGATCGTCAAGTTCGGACACGGCAAGAAACCGGTTGCTGCCGTTGGCGTATGCAAATTGACCCATACTCATGAGGAAGCCTCGCTTTGGTGGAGCCTGAAGGTACCTCAATTTATCGGTGCTCAATGGTGCCAATTTGCACATCGGGCGACAAGCCACTGCCAGTCAGCCGCCAATGCCGGTCTCGGGCATGATGCGACACTGACACTGCAACTTTCTTACAAGCGCCTTGCCCCATACACCCAACCGTCTGCTGGCTTATTTGCTTCTCGCCCTCAGCATGTCGCTGGTCGGAAGCTACGTCGCCTTGTCCAAGCCTCTGGTAGCCGTCCTGCCAGTGTTCCTGCTGGGCTGGCTGCGCTTTGGTATCGGCGCGCTGGCGATGCCACACTGGCTGATAAAACCACCGGCAGAGGCCCCCATGACCCTGGCGACCCGAAAGCTTGTCTTCCTGGAGTCTTTCCTGGGCAACTTTTTATTCACTATCTGCATGCTGTATGGCGTCAGCATGACCAGCGCCGTCTCGGCCGGCATCATCATGGCGTCCATTCCAACGGTGGTCGCGCTGCTGAGCTGGGTATTCTTGCGCGAACGCATCAGCCTGCGGGTCTGGGCCGCGATCATTTGTGCCGCTATCGGCATTGGATTGCTTGCGTTGTCAAAGTCGGACCCTTCGGGGCAATTTGGAGTCGGTCCGGTGTCCGATTTGTCAAATCAAGACAGGTTTTGGGGCAATCTGCTGGTCTTTGGCGCGGTCGTGTGCGAAGCTGCTTATGCCGTGATTGGCAAGAAGCTCACTGGCGTGCTGGCGCCCAAGCGCATCACGGCGTTGATCAACCTATGGGGCTTCGCATTGATGACGCCCATGGGCCTCTACGTGGCTCTTAAATTCGATTTCAACAGCGTGCCAACAGGTAGTTGGCTGTTACTGGTCTTCTATGCGCTGGCGGCCAGTGTCTGGACCGTCTGGCTATGGATGACCGGCCTGAAGACTGTGCCAGCCGCCAAGGCCGGCGTCTTCACGGTGATGCTGCCAGTCTCAAGCGCTCTGGTCGGTGTCTTTGCGCTGGGCGAAACACTGGGTGGCCTGCAACTGCTGGCGTTTGGCGTGGCGTTGTTGGGTGTCGTACTGGCCACCTTGCCGACCCGCGCCAGCCGCGCTCAACGCACGAGTGAGTCTTCCAGCACTAAATCAAGGGTCGGGCGCTGAGCACTATGCCATCTTCGTCGGCATAAAGCCAATCGCCGGGGCGCACCCAGACACCCTGGATCTGCACGGCAACTTCCACTTGCCCCTGATTGCGTTTCTCGGTTGGCATCGGCACGCTCGCCAGGGCGCGAATGCCTAGCGCCAGCGTGGCAAGCTCGGTCACATCGCGTACACATCCGTCAATCACTACGCCTGCCCAGCCATTGCGAACCGCTGCGGCTCCCAGGTTGCCGCCCAGCAGTGCCCGACGCACTGAACCGCCGCCATCGACCACCAGCACCTTGCCAACCCGACCCAACGCGGACTCCTCAAAACCCGGGCGGTCAAGCGCGGTTTTTACAAGAGAGTTGTCCTCAAAACATTGGACGGTGACGACCGGACCACAGAATTTACGCAATGCGCCAAAGTCACGAAACACCGGAGCCAACGCCCGGAAATCACCCGATGAATCGTTTTTGTGAGCATCGCAGAGGTCACAAGTGAAAAAAACATCTGGCATGGTCGGGCTCCTTCGGTTGGCAAAATTGTAGGGTGTCAGGCGGTGACCGCAGCTGCGAAGTGCTTCGAAAATAGTGTGTTGTGACGCGGGGTTGATAGCGGCACCTAGTGCCTTGCGTTAACAGTTTGCAGTGAAGTGAAGCGCTGATATTCTGGTTTCAGAGGTGAGAAACCTGAAATACTCTGTAAAAAAAACAACGCTTCCCAATGAAATAAACGTTTTTTCGCTTGGAAACGGACAAATTCTCCAGTAGCATCCGCCTTGCCAGTGGAGAAGCAGTTCTTTGCTGGTGATTAATCAACTTCTAGAAGGACAATAAATCATGGCAACTGCAAAAAAAGCTCCGGCAAAGAAAGCCGCTCCCGCAAAAAAAGCAGCACCCGCTAAGAAAGTAGCGGCTAAAAAAGTAGCTGCGAAAAAGGCAGCACCGGCTAAAAAAGCTGCACCCGCAAAAAAAGCGGCGGCGGCAAAAAAGGTAGTCGCAAAGAAGGCGCCGGCTAAAAAGCGCACTCCCAATGCGGCGTTCATGAAAGCCCTGACGCCTAGCGCGGCTCTGGCTGCTGTGGTGGGCGCAAGCCCGTTGCCACGCACCGAAGTCGTTAGCAAGCTGTGGACTTACATCAAAAAGAACAAGCTGCAAGACGCCGTCAACAAACGCATGATCAACGCCGACGCCAAACTGAAAGAAGTCTTCAGCAAAGCCCAAGTGTCCATGTTCGAGATGGCAGGCCTGATTGGCAAGCACCTGAAATAATCGGCCTGAGTCGATCTCCTCAAAGGCCGACGCAAGTCGGCCTTTTTCGTTCTGGCATGATTGACGCTGCGTTTTGATAATCAACCCCGTGCCATGCTGCGCTTTCTATTAACCCGTTTCAGCCTGATCATCCCAACTTTCATCGGCATGACGCTGGTTGCGTTTTTCCTGATTCGTCTGGTGCCCGGTGACCCGATTGAAACCCTAGCTGGCGAACGCGGAATCGATGCCGTGCGGCACGCGATCCTGCTCAAGGAATACGGGCTGGACCGACCCGTGCTGGTGCAATACGGCATCTATATTGGCCGTGTCCTGCAAGGCGATCTGGGTAAATCGATCATCACGCACGAACCGGTTTTGAATGAGTTCCTGGCGCTGTTCCCGGCCACCATTGAACTGGCGGTGTGCGCGATTTTGTTCGCGCTGCTGCTGGGCATACCGGCAGGTATTCTGGCGGCGGTGAAGCGCAACTCGGTGCTGGACCACGGTGTCATGGGTGTATCGTTGACCGGTTACTCGATGCCGATCTTCTGGTGGGGCCTGCTGTTGATCCTGCTGTTTTCAGTGCAACTGGATCTGACGCCGGTGTCAGGTCGAATTGCGGTCAAATATTTCATTGAACCGATTACCGGCTTTTTGCTGATCGACTCCTGGTTGGTGAGCGACAAGGGTGCTTTCTGGTCAGCCGCCACGCACCTGATCCTGCCCACCATCGTGCTGGGCACCAATCCGCTGGCGGTTATCGCCCGCATGACGCGTTCTGCCATGCTGGAAGTGCTGGGCGAAGACTACATTCGAACGGCGCGTGCCAAGGGTCTGTCGACCCTGCGGGTGGTTGGACTGCACGCCTTGCGCAATGCGCTCATTCCGGTGGTAACCGTCATCGGTCTGCAGGTCGGTGTGTTATTTACCGGCGCCATCCTGACCGAAACCATTTTCTCCTGGCCTGGCGTTGGCAAGTGGATGATCGAAGCCATTGGTCGGCGCGACTATCCCGTGTTGCAAGGTGGCATGCTGTTGCTGGGGGTCATCGTGATGCTGGTCAACCTGCTGGTTGACGTCACCTATGGCATCATCAACCCGCGGATCAGGCACTAACGCTGGATTGCCACGCTGCACTCGCCATGACGAATCCCAAGCTCGCAATGACCAACAACGCCGTTTTGCAAACGCATGAATTGGCTTTGGAGCCACCGCACCCGATACGCGAGTTCTGGGGCTATTTCAGCGCCAACAAAGGGGCACTGGCCGGGCTGTTCATTGTGCTTTCGGTGCTGCTGATGGCGGCCTTGGCGCCATTCATCGCGCCGTATGCACCCGACCTGACCGACCCCGCTGTGTTCCTGACGCCGCCGGCCTGGCAATCAAATGGCTCCAGCGCGCACTGGCTGGGCACCGATGCCATCGGGCGCGACATTCTGTCGCGCCTGATTCATGGCGCGCGCCTGTCCCTGGCGATTGGCCTGGCGGTGGTGGCACTGTCGGTGGTAGTGGGCACCGTTCTGGGATTGACTGCGGGCTATTTTCGCGGCATCTTCGAGATTGCGGTGATGCGTTTGATGGACATCATCCTGACCTTGCCCAGCCTGTTGCTGGCCATTGTGATCGTGGCCATTCTCGGTCCAGGCCTGATGAACGCCATGCTGGCGGTGGCGGTGGTGGTATTGCCGCATTACGTGCGCATCACACGGGCCGCGGTTATCTCGGAAACATCGAAGGACTACGTCACTGCAGCCCGCATGAATGGCGCTAGCCATCTGCGCCTGATGTTCAATGAAGTCTTGCCCAACTGCACGGCGCCACTTATTGTGCAAGCATCGCTGGGAATCTCCACCGCCATTCTGGACGCCGCCGCTTTGGGCTTTCTGGGCCTCGGCGCGCAACCACCCTCGCCCGAATGGGGCACCATGCTGGCCGACGCCCGCGAATTTGTGCTGCGGGCCTGGTGGGTGGTGACGTTTCCGGGTTTGGCAATTCTGATCACAGTCCTGGCTTTCAACTTGCTCGGTGATGGTCTGCGCGACGCCTTCGACCCCAAGTTAAAACGCTGATTGCGTTGTTGATGTTGTGTTGGTTCGTAAACCGCGCACGCTCAAAAGCCCGAAATCACCGCGCCCAGGGCGGCACTGATTTCGCTCGCTCGGTGCCGCAGGGATAGGACCGGCTTTCTCAGCAGGCGCGCTGCAATCGGTGCCGCCAGATGCGGCTGCAAGCTCAGGGTCTCACCGGTAATTTCAACCACAGGGCACAGGTTGACCGGTAGCTTGCCGACATTCACGCCGACCCGGGTCAGGGGCATCACAAGCCGCGTTGCCAGTTTGTCGATCAGCGCGCTTTGCACGTCCAGAACATAGGGCACAAATTCGCGCGACGCCGGCTGTGGATTGACGTAGACATCGAACTGCGCCACTTATGCGCTCTCCATCCACGGCACCAGTCCATCGCACCACAGACCCTGCTTTTCAAAGTGCGCGTTCTGCGCGTCAATCCATGCACCGTAGGTCTCGTTGAACACGCGCTTGCGCTGTGCCATGGTTTGAGTGGCACGCGCAGAATGAAGTGCACTGAATTCCTCATACGACAAAATCACGGAGTCAGGCTTGCCACCTTTTTCCACGATCACAGGTGTCGTCTTCGCCCGAACGCAGAGCGATCCGAAACGGTTTTTGGCTTCAGTGGCAGTAACGCGCATGGTCTGACCTTTCATATTGCTTGGCCATTTTAGCCATTTGATCGGGCAACCGTCATGCTCAGCTTCAAGCCGAAGCTGTGGCACACGGCTGGAGCGATTTCAAAAAGCGAAGCGTATGAGCGCCAGGCGTGTGCCTCAGCTTCGGCTGGTGCAGACCTTGGGCATACCCGGCGCATACAAATAGCGGGAATGGTGGCGGGTCGGACCAAAAAAATGCGGCATGATAGGAGAGAATATAGAAAAGTCGATTCCCATGCCTTTGCTTGAAATTGAAAACCTGTCGGTCGAGTTCCCATCAAAGAACAGCGTAATGCACGCCGTCGACGGCGTTAGTTTGTCGCTTGATGTGGGCGACGTGCTGGGCATAGTGGGCGAGTCTGGCTCTGGCAAAAGCGTCACCATGATGGCGCTGATGGGTCTGGTGTCCTACCCCGGGCGCGTCACGGCAGACAAACTGCGCTTTGACGGCCACGATCTGCTGGCACTCTCTGGCAGCGAGCGCAGCAGGCTCACCGGCAAAGACGTGGCCATGATTTTTCAGGACCCCACCACCAGCCTGAACCCCTGTTTTACCGTCGGCTTTCAGCTCGCCGAGACACTCAAGCTGCATCTGGGACTGGACGCCAGGGCAGCCAAACGCCGCTCCATTGAGCTGTTGGAGCAGGTGGGTATTCCGGCGCCAGAGAGTCGTCTCAAGATTTACCCGCATCAGATGTCGGGCGGCATGAACCAGCGCGTCATGATTGCCATGGCCATTGCCTGCAACCCCAAGCTGCTGATCGCCGATGAACCAACCACAGCCCTTGATGTGACGATACAGGCACAGATTCTGGATTTGCTGCGCAGTCTGCAAAAAGAGCGCGGTATGGCGCTGGTGCTGATCACCCACAACATGGGCGTTGTCTCCGAGATGGCACAGCGCGTGGCAGTGATGTACGCCGGCCAGATCATGGAGGAGCAAAAGGCCGACGCCCTGTTTGCAACGCCGCAGCACCCCTATACAGAAGCACTCATGGCCGCGTTGCCAGAACGCAGCGATGGCGCGTCACGCCTGGCCACCATTCCCGGCATGGTTCCCGGGCTGTATGACCGTCCCACCGGCTGCCTGTTTGCACCGCGCTGCAATTATGCGGTTGACAGTTGCCGGGCGCAACGCCCGCCTCTTCAAGCCAGCCAGACCAGCCTGGTACGTTGCCAATTCCCCTTGGGGGTAAGACCATGAGCAATTCAGCCACACCGGTCGTCGTTGCCAAAGACCTGCGTCAGGTCTACGCCATCCGCCGCGGCGTTTTTCGCCAACCCGACCACCTGCAGGCGGTCGGTGGCGTCACGTTCACAGTCCTGCCCGGCAAAACCCTGGCGGTAGTGGGCGAATCGGGTTGTGGCAAGTCCACGCTGGCGCGCATGATTTCCCTGATCGAGACACCAACGGCCGGCGAACTGCACCTGAACGGTGTTGACGTGGTCCGCGCGCCCAAAGCCGAGCGCCACGCATTGCGCCGTGCCGTGCAACTTGTCTTTCAGAATCCCTACGGTTCACTCAACCCGCGCAAGAAAATTGGCGCCATACTGGAAGCGCCGCTGGTGATCAACACGGAGCAGTCCGCGCCAGAGTGCGCCGAGAAGGCGCGCGCGATGCTGGCACTGGTTGGCTTGCGTCCAGAGCATTACGACCGCTACCCGCACATGTTCTCGGGTGGCCAGCGGCAGCGCATCGCCATTGCGCGGGCACTAATGCTCAAGCCTTCCTTGATCGTGGCCGACGAACCGGTATCCGCGCTGGACGTCTCGATTCAAGCGCAAGTGCTCAACCTGCTGTCCGATCTGCAGCAGGAGCTGGGCCTGGCCTATCTGTTCATCTCACATGATCTGGGTGTGGTGCGCCACATCGCGCACGAAGTGCTGGTGATGTACCTCGGCCATGCTGTGGAACAGGGCGAGAAAAAAACCATCTTCTCGCATCCGCTGCATCCCTACACGCGAGCGCTGCTGGCCTCCACGCCCGGCATTGTGGGCAGTGGCTCCAGCCTGCCACGCACGGTTTTGACGGGTGAATTACCATCGCCCCTGAACCCGCCCAGTGGCTGCGTATTTTCCACCCGTTGCCCGAATGCCACTGAGCGCTGTAAAGTTGAGCGCCCGCTGTTGCGTGACCTGGCCGGACGGCAGGTGGCGTGCCACGAGGCCGAACAATTTACCCAAACCGCTGCGTTGCAGCATTAACCCAAGAGGAGTCCAAAAGATGATTCAATCCAAATCAGGCAGTGGTCGAAAGCTATCTGCCAAACGAGCCTTGTTGTGCAGCCTGGCCTTACCGGCGCTGCTGGCGCTGGCGCCGGCCTCGGCCAAGACCCTGGTGTTTTGCTCCGAAGGCAGCCCCGAAAATTTCTATCCCGGTATCAATACCACCGGCACTTCTTTTGATGCCAACAGCCAGATCTATAGCCGCCTGGTCGACTTTGAACGTGGCGGCACTGCCGTGGTACCCGGCCTGGCCGAGCGCTGGACGGTATCGCCCGATGGCAAGGAATACACCTTCTTCCTGCGCAAGGGTGTCAAGTGGCACAGCAACAAGAATTTCAAGCCGACGCGTGACATGAACGCCGACGACATTATTTTTGCCATCGAACGCCAGTGGAAAGAAAGCAACCCCTACTTCAAAGTCACCAGCGCCAACCACTCTTACTTTGGTGACATGGGCATGGACAAGTTGCTCAAGTCGGTCGACAAGGTCAACGACATGACCATTAAGATCACGCTGAATAAACCCGAAGCGCCGTTCTTGTCCGGTTGGGCCATGGAATACGCCGGCGTCCAGTCAAAAGAATACGCCGACGCCATGCTGAAAGCCGGTACCCCCGAGAAAATTGACCAGGAGCCGATTGGCACTGGCCCCTTCATGCTGGTGCAGTATCAGAAAGATGCCATCATCCGCTACAAGGCTTTTCCCGAATACTACGCCGGCAAAGCCAAGATTGATGACCTGGTGTTTTCCATCACGCCAGACGCCTCGGTGCGCTGGGCCAAGCTGCAAAAAGGCGAGTGCCATGTCATGCCCTACCCCACCCCGGCGGACCTGGACGCCATGCGCAAAGACCCGAAGGTGCAGGTGCTCGAGCAGGCTGGCCTGAACGTTGGCTACCTGGCCTACAACACCACCAAGAAACCGTTTGACGATGTGCGCGTGCGTAAGGCCGTCAACATGGCCATCAACAAGCAGGCGATTGTGGATGCGGTTTACCTGAGCACCGGTGTCGCCGCCAAAAACCCGATCCCGCCAACCCAGTGGTCTTACAACAACGCCATCAAGGACGATCCGTTTGACCCGGCCGCCGCCAAAAAGCTGCTGGCCGCAGCCGGTCTGCCCGATGGGTTCACGACCGACCTGTGGGCCATGCCTGTGCAACGCCCGTACAACCCCAACGCCAAGCGCATTGCTGAGCTGATGCAGGCCGATCTGGCCAAGATCGGTATCAAGGCCGAGATCAAGAGTTTTGAATGGGGTGAGTACCGCAAGCGCATGCAGGCCGGCGAGCACCAGATGGGCATGCTGGGCTGGACCGGCGACAACGGCGACCCGGACAACTTCCTGCACACCCTGTTGGGCTGCGATGCTGCCAAATCCAACGGCAGCAATGTGGCGAAATTCTGCTACGCGCCATTTGAAGATTTGGTGCAGAAAGCCAAAGTCGTCAGTGACCCGGCGGAGCGCTCCAAGCTGTACATGCAAGCGCAAGTCATCTTCAAGGAGCAGGCCCCCTGGTTCACCATTGCGCATGCGGTTCAATTGAAACCGGTGCGCAAGGAAGTGATTGACTTCAAGCTCAGCCCGTTTGGGCGGCATAGCTTCTACGGCGTGGACATCAAGGAGTAAGCGAAAAGAGTTTTTGACTCGCCCGAGCAAAGGCCGTCGCAAGACGGCCTTTTTATTTTCGAAGCGCCTGCGCGGTGATGGCCGACAGGGTGCCGCGGGTGCTGATCACTTCAGGGTCCAGCATCACCTCAATCAGCGTGCCTTCAGGGCGCGCCAGGGCTGCCAGCAAGGCAGGCTCGAACTCAGCAGTTTGGGTAATCCGCA
>SESD01000320.1_pt1 | contig 29805 bp, 26 predicted proteins | sample 3171411 | NCBI WGS metagenome assembly SESD01 (sample SAMN06051880, study PRJNA518727) | freshwater metagenome | biome: subpolar coniferous forest; feature: holomictic lake; material: water; isolation source: holomictic Lake 442, 16.5 m depth | place: Canada: near Kenora, Ontario | collected...
GAAGTTGCCAGAAGAGGAACGAAAAGCTTATGAACACTATAAAGATGATTTGCACTATCAAGCGAGCATGTTCGAGTCATCTTATGGCGATGGATATCATACAGGCAAAGTGGAGGGCAGAGAGGAGGGCAGAGAGGAGGGAAAAGAGGAGGGAAAAGAGGAAACAACCAGAGCGATAGCTATAAAGCTGATAGAACAAGGCGCGAAGATTGAAATCATCAAAGCGGTGACAGGGTTAAGTGTTACAACGATAGAAGATCTTGTGAAGAGCGTACAATAATTTTTGAGTTTGAGGGTTAGTGCAGTTTTTGGGAGAGTATGATTATTCAGTGCAAAAAATGTTTATTTTGTGCAGGTCGAGCTGTAACACAAAGAGTGGCGTAATCCGATCTCTTTTGTTCAGCCTTCTGTACCAATACCCCGAATAATCGCCTCTTTATTAGCTTTATATTTTGGCACGGGTAACGGATCAGGTTGTTTTTTCCGTGTATTATTTTTGGTTGCCGTTGGGTGAGAAAATAGTTACGACTCTCTTATAAACAGATATCCTTTTGTTCATGATACCTATCAGAATTGCTGTTATCGGTCTTGGTTATGTAGGCCTCCCTCTTGCCGTTGAATTTGCCAAAAAGTACCCTGTTATCGGGTTTGACATCAAGCAGGATCGGGTTGATGAACTTCGCGCCGGTCATGATGCGACGCTCGAAATCACCAGTGATCACCTTAAGAGCGTTCTCGGCAGTGGTACCATGCAGGGACTTGCGATCACTTCCAATCAGAGCGATCTGGCATCGGCGAATTACTATATTGTCACGGTTCCGACTCCAACGGATAAAAACAATCGTCCGGTTCTGACTCCGCTCATTAAAGCCAGTGAAACTATTGGCCGGGTGCTCAAGCAGGGTGATATCGTTATTTATGAATCTACGGTTTATCCTGGAGCAACTGAAGAGGACTGTGTTCCCGTACTTGAAAGGGTTTCCGGCCTCACCTTTAACCGTGATTTTTTTGCAGGGTACTCTCCCGAACGCATCAACCCCGGCGACAAGGAACACACGGTTACAAAAATCAAAAAGGTGACTTCGGGTTCAACTCCCGAAGCTGCCCAAAAAGTTGATGAACTCTATCGTTCAATCATCACAGCAGGAACGCATTGTGCTTCATCAATCAAAGTTGCAGAAGCTGCCAAGGTGATTGAAAACTCCCAGCGGGATATCAACATTGCTTTTGTCAATGAACTTGCCATGATTTTCAACCGCATGGGCATTGATACCCACGAGGTTCTTGCTGCTGCAGGTACCAAATGGAACTTTCTGCCCTTCAAGCCCGGTCTTGTTGGCGGTCACTGCATTGGTGTTGATCCCTACTATCTTGCCCAAAAAGCACAGGAGTATGGGTATCATCCAGAAATCATTCTGGCGGGAAGAAGGCTTAATGACAATATGGGGAGATACGTAGCGTCCGAAGTGGTCAAGCTGATGATTGCCGGAGACCATAAAATAAAGGGGGCAAAAGTCCTCATTCTTGGTATAACCTTCAAGGAGAATTGTCCTGATATCCGCAACACCAAAGTTGTTGATATTGTCCATGAACTCAAACAGTACGGCACCAAAGTTGACATCTACGACCCTTGGGCCAACCCGGCAGAGGTTATGCATGAGTACCAGCTTGAGTCTCTTTCCCGATTAAATGGCGACTCTTACGAAGCGGTGATTCTCGCTGTTGCCCACGATCAATTCAAAACCCTCGATATCAGTGCCCTCGCATCCTGTGAGAGTTGTGTGGTTTACGATATTAAAGGTGTATTGTCTCCAGATGAGGTTGATGGACGCCTGTAGGAAAAGATGTTATGGATTATCAGGGAGTTTCCAGCCATAGATGTTATTTTGAAAACTTTTATTTTGCTTAATTCGCTATGCTGTTACTCAATAAACTCCTTCCGATATTTGTTCTTCCCCTGGGCTTCACGCTCTTGTGTATGCTTGCTGGCCTGGTTTTTCGCAAAAGGTTGTTGCTGTGGTATGCAGCCCTTGTGCTTTTTGCCTTCAGCATGCCTGCGGTTGGTGATGGTTTGATGCGGTTTGTTGAGGGTGGGACTGCTCGTGTTCCGGTGAGTTCGGTTGGAAAGGCTGATGCCATTGTGGTGTTGAGCGGTATTATTCATCAGGTTGAAGGTGCTCCGCTGGGCGAGTGGGGTGACGGGGTTGATCGTTTTGAAGGTGGTATTGACCTTTTCAGGGCTGGAAAAGCTCCTGTGATTGTTTTTACCAGGGGGCAGATGCCATGGCAGCCGAATGCGATTCCCGAGGGTGAGCTGCTGGCAAAGAGGGGTGTGCTGCTTGGGGTTCCGCAGAGTGCCATTCTTTTGACAGCGAAGGTGGGTAATACGGCAGATGAGGCTCTGGCTGTGCGCAAGTTGCTTGGTGAGAGGAAGAAAATAATTCTGGTGACCAGCGCCTTTCATACCCGGCGTGCTCTTCTTTTGTTTGAGCAGGCCGGATTTGAGGTGGAGCCCTTTCGGGTAGATTATCAGACAGATGATACTCCTGGCCTATCAGTATTGCGTTTTTTTCCAGCCGTTGGAGCTCTCTCAAAATCAGAAACCGCCCTCCACGAGTTGCTCGGATGGCTCTTTTATCGGCTCCGGTCATTGATAAGACCATAATGGGGAAAAGCACTTTTGCCCTTGTTCTGCTGTTCATGATCGCTTCCTTGCCCGCTTATGCAGAACCAGTTATCACTACAGGTGCCCTGAAAGCCATCTATGAAGAGTTGACCCTTCCCGGTAATGAGCGAATGGGGATGGTCGAGCTGGGCATGACGCACGATTTTACCGACAACCTTTATCTGGGTGTTGGCTCCTGGATGGCAGTTAGGGGAGAACGTGGGGGATTTATAACGCTTGGCCTTGAGGGTGGTTTCCATTACCCTGTTACCCAGGAAATTGAACTCGACACCGGACTTTATGTGGGAGCAGGGGGCGGTCGCGGGGGATACACCCTCAGCGGGGGGGGGGCTGATGCTGCGCACTCATGCGGGTTTGCGCTTTAAGATGGGTTCATGGGGCTGGCTGGGAGCAGGGGTCAGCTCTGCCGATTTCCCAAATGGCGGAGCCATTCACTCGGTTCAACCTTTTCTCACCTTTTCACTCCCCTTTACCTCATTCATTGAAAACGGCTGGGGCAAAAATGATCAACCTTCCGGCAATATTCAATACAGAAGGTTATCTCCAAAGGTGCATTCACTGGCACTTGTTACCCGCCAACTGAATGTGGCCTCCACCTCCATAACGGATACGGGTGGTGAGCAGGGCCACCTGACGATTCTTGGTATAGAGTGGCGCACCTGGCTTGGCGACAACTGGTATGCAAAACTTGAAACTGAAGGCGCTGCAGGTGGAGCCAGTGTCGGGTATATGCAGATTCTTGCTGGAGCTGGTTACAGGATTGCTTTGACCGACAGGCTTTTTGCTGATATGGATCTCTCCATTGGCGGCGGTGGCGGGGGAGGAGTTGACAGCGGAGGCGGCCTGCTTTTTGATGGCTCAGCAGGAGTGCAATACTACCTTACCCCACATTTTTTTGCCGATCTCTCAGCCGCTCGTCTTAAAGCCCCGGATGGGAGTTTTCAGGCCAATACTCTTGCCCTCAAGCTTGGCTATCAGACCGGTGTTAACAGTGCTGAACGTACGGACGTTGTGCCTGCCTCTATGCAGATTAGGGTTGTCAACCAGAGCTATCAGCAGGCCTCTGACCTGTGGCGTGCCCATCATGCCACCGAGAGCGTCGATAATTTGGGGTTACAGGTTGATTATTTTATAAACCACGATTGGTACATTACTGGGCAGGGTCTCGCCGCCTGGCGGGGGGGTGCTGGTGCCTATATGACCGGGCTCGTCGGCAGCGGGGTTCGAAAAAACCTTAACGAAAGTCTCTATCTCAATGCTGAGGCTCTTGCTGGAGCAGCCGGTGGCGGTGGCTTGGCCATGGGTTCCGGCCTTGCCTGGCAAGCGAACGCAGGAGTTGGCTATGACCTCACTCCCTCACTATCTGCTCTTGCCACAATTGGCAGAATGGAAGCTGTTAACGGAGCCTTTAAAGCCAATGTCATAGGCCTCTCTTTTGCCTGGCAATTTAAAAGCCACCTTAAATAACCTCAGGGGCTGGCGACGGGTTTCGTGCGCTATCACTTGGCTTTGAGCCTAAAGAGCAATTTGCAAAATATTGCTGAGTTGTTACCTTTACTGCTTGAGTGTGCCGGGGCTCGCATCTTTGCCTGGTTTTACTTGTTTGGCAATCAACCTTTTTGATTAATGGCTCACATTGAGAGTTTGCACTGGTATGCTGTTTATGTTCGTTCCCGTTATGAAAAGAAAGTGCATCAGTTGCTGTGTGAGCAGGAGGTGGTGAGTTTTTTGCCACTGCTTGATACCTGGAAGCAATGGAGTGACAGAAAGAAGAAGGTTTCGGCTCCCCTTTTTCGGGGATATGTGTTTGTCAATATTGATCTACGAAAAGAAACTATGCATGTGCTCGACACTGAAGGTGTTGTCAAATTTATAGGGATTGGCCGAAAACCTTCGATTATTGGTGACAAGGATATTGATTGGCTTAGAAAGCTGGTGAGGGAGCCCGATGCTGTTAACCGGACGGTGAACTCTCTGCCTGCGGGCCAGAAGGTGAGGGTTCTTGCCGGCCCGTTCAAGGATTTTGAAGGCGTTGTGGTAAAGCAGGGAAGGGAGACAAGGCTGGTTGTTTTTTTCGACACTATTATGCAGGGTGTTGAAGTGAGTATTTTTCCTGATTTGCTTGTGCCGATTGGCGGTAAAATTCAGCCTCTTCATGCAAATGCATCGGCCTATGGTGAGCTGTTGTCCGTGGAAAAGCATTTTTTGCATCTTTGAGTGCTATTCTCGGGTTTGCAGGCGGTTACTGGGCAATTTTTGTGCTCAGGCGCTTTGGTCACATAATTCCCATCTCAACCTTTAAAAACTTGCCGGTATAGGAGTGCTCCATTTGGGCCACCTCCTCCGGTTTTCCCTCCGCAATAACCATTCCTCCCTCGTAGCCGCCCTCCGGCCCGATGTCGATAATCCAGTCGCTGTTTTTAATGATGTCAAGATTGTGCTCGATGATGATGACGCTGTTGCCTTTGTCAACGAGTTTTCGCAGCACTTCGAGCAGGTGCTGTATGTCCTGAAAGTGCAGGCCGGTGGTCGGCTCATCGAGAATGTAGAGTGTTTTGCCGGTCTGTATTTTGGCCAGTTCGGCTGAAAGTTTGATGCGTTGTGCTTCGCCTCCCGAGAGCATGGGTGAGGGTTGGCCGAGCTTGAGGTAGCCAAGCCCAACATTCTGCATGGTGATGAGAATGCGGAGAATTCTTGGAAAGTCCACAAAAAACTCTGTCGCCTCGGTGATGGTCATATCGAGCACGTCGGCAATCGATTTGCCACGATATTTGACCAGCAGGGTTTCGCGGTTGTAGCGTTCACCCTTGCAGTTTTCGCATCGGACGTAAACGTCGGGCAGGAAGTTCATCTCGATTTTCCTGGTGCCTGCGCCCTGGCACACTTCGCATCGTCCCCCTTTTACATTAAAGCTGAATCGTCCTGCTTTATAGCCCCTGATCTGCGCTTCGGGAAGGCGGGTAAAGAAGTCGCGAATAAAGGTGAAGGCACCGGTATAGGTGGCCGGGTTGGAGCGGGGTGTGCGCCCAATCGGCGACTGGTCGACGTTGACCACCTTGTCGATATTTTTGATTCCCTCAATGCTCTCGTAAGGGTAGGTGAGCAGTTTGGAGCGGTAGAAGTGGCGGGCAAGGATAGGAAAGAGTGTTTCGTTGATGATGGTCGATTTGCCTGATCCGCTGACGCCGGTAATGCTGACGAGTGAGCGGAGCGGAATGGTAACATCAATATTTTTCAGGTTGTTGCCCTTGCATCCTTTCAGTCGGAGGAACTGCTGCTCATCGGAAGTAGCCTGCCTTTCTCCCTTGAAATAAACTTTCCGGGTTCCGGAGAGATATTCGGCGGTCAGTGAGTTGGGGTCGAGGGAGGCGGCGGCTCCCTGGGCAACAATCTCTCCGCCATACTCTCCCGCTCCCGGTCCAAGATCGATGATTTCGTCGGCTTCAAGCATGGTATCTTTGTCGTGCTCGACAACGAGGACGGTGTTGCCGAGGTCTCTTAGCCGCTTCAGTGACGTGATGAGCTTTTGGTTGTCGCGCTGGTGCAGCCCGATACTGGGTTCATCGAGTACATAGAGAACGCCGCTGAGCTGCGAGCCGAGCTGCGAGGCGAGCCTGATGCGCTGCGCTTCGCCTCCTGAAAGAGTCTGTGAACTGCGGTCAATGGAGAGGTAGCTGAGCCCGACGTTGAGGAGAAATTCAATGCGCTTGATGATTTCATGCAATACCGGTGTGGCCACAAGTTGCTCTTTTGTGGTGAGTTTTTCGGGGAGCGCGGTAAAAAAGTTGAGGGCATCCGGCAGGGGGAGCGCTTCGGCCTCTGCAATGTTGAGGTTGTCTATTTTTACCAGAAGGCTCTCTTTGCGCAGTCTTGCCCCTTTGCAGGCGGGGCAGGGTTGGCGGATCATGTAGCTCTCTGCCCATTCCCGCACTTTGGCTGTGCTGGCATTCTTGCGGATCTCCTCAACGTAGGGGATGGCTCCTGGAAAGGGTTGAGGGTAGAGTGTGTCGCGGCCTGAGTAGGTGTAGCTGACCTCAAAGGTGCGGCTGCCTGATCCTTCAAGGAGAATTTTCATTGCCCCTGCCGGAATATCGCAAATAGGGGTATCCATGGTGAATTTAAACTCTTTGGCGATTGCCTTGATCACCTGCCAGAGGTTACGTTTGCCGGATTTCCCGAATGGATCGAGCCCTCCTTCGTTGAGAGAGAGTGTCACATCGGGGGTCATCAGCTCTCCTGAAAGCTGCATCAGCTCTCCGAGGCCGTTGCACTCCGGGCAGGCACCGTAGGGGGAGTTGAAGCTGAAGTGGTTGGGTGCCAGCGTATCGACCGGCACGGAGCCGTCCGAATAAGCGTATCGAGTGCTGAAGGTGAGCTCTTTCAGCTCGCTTTCAGCCGGATCGCAGATGACTGATGATTTGTGCTCCGACATACTGATGGCGAGGGTTATGGCCTTTTTCAGCCGATCTTCACCGTCGGGGCCAATGACAAGGCGGTCTACCACCAGTTCGATTGAGTGGCTTTTGTAGCGCTCAATCTGCATATTTTTTTCCATCTCATGGTAGGCTCCGTCAATACGCACCCGGAGAAAACCCTTGAGCAGCAGTCGCTCAAAGAGTTCACGATAGTGGCCCTTGCGTCCTGATACAAGAGGCGAAAGGATCTGCACTTTTGTGCCGGGTGGCAGAGCAAGAATGGATCCGCAAATATTTTCCTCACTTTGTTGCTGCAACATGGCACCGCTGACGGGGTCGTAGCGACGTCCAGCCTTGGCGTAGAGCAGCCGGATAAAGTCATGTATTTCGGTGATGGTGCCAACCGTTGAGCGGGGCGATCGGTTGGTGCCCTTCTGGTCAATGGAGATAACAGGCGAAAGCCCTTCAATAAAATCAACGTCGGGCCGTTCTATGCTGCCTATATATTGCCGGGCATAAGGTGAGAGCGTCTCCATAAAGCGGCGCTGCCCTTCGGCGTAGATGGTATCGAAGGCGAGGCTCGATTTTCCGGAGCCAGAGAGGCCTGTAATAACCACAAACTTGTTGCGCGGGATATCAAGAGAGATGTTCTTGAGGTTGTGTACTCGGGCTCCCCTGATGTTGATATGGCTGAATTCCATGGGTATTGTTCAAGTTGAAAAAGGCGACCTTGCCGGGCCGCCTTTTCCTTAAGTCATTGTTTAAACTGTTCTCTTTTACCCTTTCAGTGCGGCTCTTGCTGCTGCAAGGCGAGCAATTGGCACCCTGTAAGGGCTGCATGATACATAGTTGAGCCCTAACTTGTGGCAGAACTCGACCGTAGACGGGTCGCCGCCGTGCTCGCCGCAGATGCCGAGCTTGAGGTCGGGTTTGACCGCGCGGCCCTCTTTTGCCGAGATGCTCATCAACCGGCCTACGCCCTCAATATCAAGCGATTCAAAGGGGTTGCGGGCAAAAATATCCTGCTGCTGGTAGATCGGCAGGAACTGCCCGGAGTCGTCGCGGCTCATGCCAAGCCCCATCTGGGTGAGGTCGTTGGTGCCGTAGCTGAAGAAGTCGGCAGCGGTGGCAATTTGATCGGAGGTGATGGCGGCACGCGGAACCTCAATCATGGTGCCTACCAGGTATTTTACTCCGGTACCCTGCTCGGCAATAACGCTCCGTGCTGTTTTGTGGATGATTTCACTGGTGATTTCAAGTTCCTTGACGGTGCTGATGAGAGGCACCATAATTTCGGGCACCACAACCAGCCCCTCTTTTTTGAGCTTGCAGGCGGCCTCAATAATGGCGCGAACCTGCATGACGGTGATTTCGGGGTGCAGGATACCGAGGCGGCAACCGCGAAGCCCGAGCATGGGGTTGAATTCGTGTAAATCGCCAATGCGTGCCTTTACCTCTTCAAAGGATTTGTTCATTTTGCTGGCAAGCGCACGGATTTCGCTGTCGGTGTGCGGCAGGAACTCGTGGAGCGGGGGATCGAGAAGCCGGATGGTGACCGGGCGAGAACCCATCGCCTTGAAGAGACCGTAGAAGTCTTCGCGCTGGTAGGGGAGCAGCTTTTCAAGAGCTATTTTGCGCCCATCGACATCGTCAGCCAGAATCATCTCACGCATGGCGTCAATACGCTCGCCACCAAAGAACATGTGCTCGGTGCGGCAGAGACCGATCCCTTCGGCACCGAAGGTGATGGCAATTTCTGCCTGGTCGGGCTGGTCGGCATTGGTGCGGATTTTAAGTATGCGGTATTTATCGGCCCACTCCATGAGCTGCTTGTAGATCGGCCATGTCGGCGCATCTTCCGGCTTGAGCGTTTTGTCGACCAGCACCTCAATGATTTCGGAGTTCTTGGTCGCAACTTTACCGGCAATAACTTCGCCGGTGCTGCCGTCAATTGAGATGTAGTCGCCTTCCATCAAAACAGTTTTGTTGCCGCTGACGCGCATTTCGCCTCTCTGGTAGTCGATGTTGAGGGCTCCGCATCCTGCGACGCATACCTTGCCCATCTGGCGTGCAACAAGCGCAGCATGGGAGGTCATGCCGCCACGTGCAGTAAGAATACCTTCAGAGGCATTCATGCCCTTGATGTCTTCAGGAGATGTTTCAATGCGGACAAGAATAACAGCTTCACCGCGTTTGTTTGCTTCGTAGGCATCAACGGCGTTGAAGTAAATTTTTCCTGTTGCTGCGCCAGGGCCAGCATTCAGGCCGGTTGCAAGGAGCCGGCCTGCCGTAATGGCGGCCTGTTTTTCTTTTATGTCGAAGACGGGGCGGAGCAACTGGTTGAGCTGTTCAGGCTCAATGCGCAGCAGTGCCTCTTTTTCGTCAATCAGCTTTTCGTTGTACATGTCCACAGCAATTTTGACTGCAGCCATTCCTGTTCTTTTTCCGACCCTGCACTGCAACATGAAGAGCGTGTTGTTCTCGATGGTGAACTCGATGTCCATCATGTCGTGGTAGTGGTGTTCGAGAATCGAGCGAATATCTTCGAGCTGGTCGTATATGCCGGGGTTTTCTGCCTTGAGCTGTTCGATTTTAAGCGGGGTTCTGGTGCCTGCCACAACGTCTTCGCCCTGGGCATTCATGAGAAACTCGCCGTAGAAAATATTGTCGCCGGTAGCGGCATCGCGGGTGAATGCCACGCCTGTTCCGCAATCTTCGCCCATGTTGCCGAAGACCATGGCCTGGACGTTACATGCGGTGCCCCAGTAACCGGGAATGTGGTTCAGTTTGCGGTAGACGATAGCGCGATCGTTGTTCCAACTGTTGAAGACGGCGCCAATTGCTCCGATGAGCTGTTCGTGGGGATCTTCGGGGAAGGTTTTGCCGGTCTTTTCAAAAATGGCGGCCTTGTATTTGGCGACGATATCCTGAAGATCTTCGACGCTGAATTCGGTGTCGAGTTCTATGCCAAGTTCATGTTTTTTAGCTTCAAGGATTTTTTCAAAGGGGTCGATCTGCTTTTTGTCGGTAGGTTTGAGGTCGAGCACGACATCGCCGTACATCTGCACGAAACGACGATAGCAGTCCCACGCGAAACGGGGGTTGCCTGATTTTCTGGCCAGCCCGTCAACAGTTTTACTGTTGAGCCCGAGATTCAGAATGGTGTCCATCATGCCGGGCATTGAGGCCCTTGCTCCCGAGCGTACTGAGACCAGGAGCGGGTTTTCCGGATCGCCGAATGTTTTGCCTAATGTCTCTTCAACTTTGCGGAGCGCTTCCGGAATGTCGTGCTCAAAAAGATTTTTCGGGTAGTTTTTCTGGTTGTCGTAATAGTGGGTGCAAACTTCGGTCGAAATGGTGAAGCCGGGGGGGACTGGCAGGCCGATGTTGGCCATCTCTGCAAGATTGGCGCCTTTGCCTCCCAGCAGGTTTTTCATGGATGCGTCACCTTCAGATGAGCCGCCCGAGAAACTGTAAATGTATTGTTTACTGGCAGCCTTTTCGTTGGTAATCTCAGATGTTGGCATGATTTTCATGAGTAATTATGTTTTTTTCACCCGAAAAAACAGTCACAGTTGGTGATAAAACAGGTGAAGTTGACTACTTTTGATAGAGAGCGAATTTAATAAAATTTGCATGCAAAAACTACCGGAAAGGATATTTCATTTTAATTTAATATGGGAATTGAGCCACTCTTGATTCTACTGCAAATTTGCCGTCTTGCGGTGCCCTACACCCTCACCTCAGTCGGGGCTACATTTTCGGAGCGGGGCGGAGTGGTCAACCTTGCCCTTGAGGGGATGATGCTTGTTGGCGCTTTTGGCGCGGCTTATGGCCAGTACCGTACTGGCTCTGCCCTGGCGGGTATTGTACTGGCGCTTTTTTGTGGTTTGGGCGTTGCGTTGCTCTTTGCCTTTATTACTGTTACGCTGAAGGCCGACCAAATTGTTGCCGGGATGGATTCCTTCGCAGTTGGTACAGTCACTGCCTTATATCATCACCCTTGTTGTGCTTGCAGGGTTTGTCGGGAGGGCTAATGCTCCACGGGATTCGGTGTCTTCCTTTTGAGAACAAATAATAAAAGCGGTCACTCTCTGGTTAGTAACCGCTTATTATAAAATGTTATGCAGGCTTTTCAGCTTCACATAAAAGTTGCATAGCTCTCTTTATTTTAACCGGACACTACTGAGAAAACCAGATGCGCGACCTTCACACTGAAGTAAGGTTATAGCAGCCAGAAAGGAAAACACCTGCGTAATATGCCAGAAACATCCAATCTCCAAAAAAATCGTTTCCCTGATGAGAGGATTGAATTGTTAGTAACGCATTGAGTGAAAATCAACTGGTGCCTGAAGAGATTGTTACGTTGTGATTAACCTGCCAGTAGCCGAAATTTTTTCCCATGCTTTTAAGTGGTGTGTTGGTAAACGCTCACTGTTTTTTGGGGCTGCGGTTCATTTTTTTGAAAAACTTTTCATACCTTGTCGCTTTCGCAGCCGCCTTTTTATTCATTTATTGCAGTCATAAGGGTATGCAGTCCAACACTGTCGAATCATTAGCCGGTTCTCCCTCTGGCGCTTCAGAGGAGCTTCTCCATCAGTTAGCCGCACGGCAAAAATCGCGCAAAAGGTGGCTTCTCGTACAACCGATAAGCAATACCAGCATGATGGTGGATTCGGGAACGGTCAGTATGCCACTGAACCTCATCATGGTGGCAACTATGGTTGGAAAACTGTTTGATGTCACCTTTGTTGATGAGCGGCTCGGCGACCGGGTGCCCGAAGATCTATCCGGGTTTGACGTTGTTGCCATTACCTCGCGAACACTCAATGCCTCAAAGGCTTACCGGATTGGTGATGCAGCCCTTCGTCAGGGCAAAACCGTTATTCTTGGCGGAGTTCATCCCACCATGCTGCATGATGAGGCTTCGCAGCACTGTACCAGCGTTGTCTATGGCGAAATTGAGTCGATCTGGACGGAACTTGCCACCGATGTGCTGAAAGAAAAGATGCAAAGGGTTTATCGTGCAAAAGAGCTCAAGCCAATGAGTGCCATGCAACACCCCGATTTCAGCTATGCGCTCTCATCAAAAAATGCAAAAAAGTACAGTACCAGGGTTCCGATTCTGGCGACCAAAGGGTGCCCTGTTGGTTGTAACTTTTGCACAACCCCTACCATTTACGGAAAAAACTATCGTTACCGCGAGCTTGATCTGGTGCTTGATGAGATGCGCTACCATCAGAAACGGCTGAACAAGGAGCATGTGAATTTCTCCTTTATGGACGACAACATCAGTTTCAGGCCTCAATATTTTATGACGTTGCTTGAGGAGATGGCAAAGCTTGGCGTACACTGGAATGCCAATATTTCCATGAACTTTCTCGATAAACCAGAGGTTGCCGAGCTGGCTGGCCGTTCAGGCTGCGATTTGTTGAGCATCGGGTTTGAATCGCTCAATCCTGAAACCCTGAAAAGTGTTCATAAAGGCTCCAACAGGCTTGGAAGTTATGAAACTGTCGTGAGCAATCTCCACAAGAACGGCATTGCGATTCAGGGGTACTTCATGTTCGGCTTCGATAACGATACCGAAGAGAGCTTTCAGCTTACCCATGATTTCATCATGAAAAACAGGATCGAGTTTCCGGTCTTTTCACTGGTGACTCCCTTTCCCGGAACGCCCTATTTTGATGAGATGAAGCCCCGTATGCGCCATTTCGACTGGGACAAGTACGACACCTACCACTATATGTTTGAGCCCAACAAAATGTCGGGAGAAAAACTGTTGCAGAATTTTGTCAAACTCCAGCAGGAAGTTTACAAGCCAGGGGCAATTATGAAGCGCATGAAAGGCAAACCGCTGAACTGGGTCTGGCTTGCCAACTATGCCATGAATCGCTTTACCAGCAAACTTTCAACGGCTTATTACTACTGAATACCGCGTCTTTATAATACCATAATATGAAAGCAATTATACTGTATGATAGCAGGACTTCCGGGGGCTCTACGGAAGCTGTTGTTGATTCAATCGGGTTGGGTTTGGCGGAGTGTGGATATTATGTAGAAAAAGCAAAGTGCAAAGCCAATGCGGACTTCAGTTTTGTCAAGGAGTTTGATCTTGTTGTTATAGGGGCGCCTGTATATTATTTCATTGTTGCATCACAGCTTTTGGGGGCGTTGATTCATGGCAATCTGAAAAAGTGCCTGAAGAGGAAAAAAATAGCTCTTTTTCTGACCTGTGGAAGCCGGCAATCTCTGGCCGCAGTGCTTTATTTGCCGCAGATAAAAATTCACCTGATTCGGAACAAGATTCTTGTTGAAAAAATTTTTGCACCTGAAGCTCTTTCAGATGGCACTGTTGACTCATTTGTTGAGGAGATGTTGCTTGAGTATACCAGAACCCCTAAATCCAGGGTGCTCTCGGCGAAGTGGACCGACGAGGCCAAGGAGTGTTTTCAGTCCATGCCATCATTCATGCAGGGAACGTTCAAGACTATGGCAGAAGAGTTTGCGGAAGAGATGGGATATACCGAAATCACCCTTGAAGTTCTGGAAGAGGCAAGGGATAGGCTTGGTGCTACATAACAGTTTATTCTCCCGCTCCATGCTTCAGAAAAAGCCGCAGTTTTAGGGGAGTGTCCCTTATGTTGTGTTACTGGAGGGTTTCTTCCCTGTATTTTTGTTCAGGAGAATGACAATGGCGATTCCTGCGCAAAATAAGAGGACTGGGGCGTATTATGTGGTACATCGGGAGATAGTTGGTTCGTCATCTTTTGGCGGGAGCGCATGGGGCGTAAGGGCTGTAATGGGGTTGGTCGTATTTTAAACTTTTACTCGCATAACGATTATGGCAAAAACTGAAAAAAAAGGCGGCTTTTTTTCTATGTTCAGGAAAACTGCTGCATCAGGTAGTGAGCGTGCCGGTTTGCAGCCTCAAGTTTCACCTGCAGCTCCGGCCACAAGCCGTGCGATTCCGCCGGAAGCCAGGGGTGCTTCGGTGAGTTCCGTGATCGGTAAGGCTGCGGTTGTCGAGAAGCCGGTCGCAGCGCCTGCACAAGTCGATTCAGCCATTGATACTGTTGAAGCGTTCAAGTTTCTCTGCCAATCTTTGGCGGATATCGGTGCTTCACAATTGAAGGCTGCGGAGATGGTGTTGAACGTGTTATCCAACTCACTCAATAAAATAGCCCAGGGTGCGAAGCCGGAAAAGTAGTCTGATGGATTCTGGAATTGCGACTTGTTTTTAATGTATATCAGGAGATCCTTTATGTCTGGTAATCGAAAGAATTTTTCCTCCGAAGGCTTTATCAAACCGACAGCAACGGTGGCGGCAGGTGCGTTTTTGTTGTCGCCTCTTGGCATTCCCTTCTTTGTTCGCGGAGTGCCAAGAATCATCCTTGCAGGGATTGGTGCTTTTGTGGCAGGGGCTGTGGCCGACAAAGTTGCCGATACTTTTGCTGAAAATCTGGGGCACTTTATACCATCTCAAAAGCCTGAAGATAATGCGCAGTGGTCGGATGAGAGTTGAGTTATTAAAAGGAACTCTTTGTGAATGCACTGGTGTTACTGAACTCAAGCCTCATTTTAGGGCTATAATTATTTTTCTCGATCATGGAAGTCATTGGTAAAAGCAAGGCGCACATTGTTCTCGACTCATGTTTTCATGAGTCGGGGATCTACTTCTCGGATCACGAAAAGTTGATTAAATGTAATCCTTATTGCAGTAACGTCAAATATTTGGCTGATCTTGATATTTTTCAGTGGATTTTTGAGGTAGCCGATCCGCGAAACAATCCGATCACTGCGGTTTTCTTTGTACGTCAGCATGAGACGGATTTTTTACTGGACGACAGTTATGGCCAGGCATTTGTTGCCGCAAGGTTGAAAAACAGGGAGCATTACAATGGCAAGGGAAAGCGGATTTGCTGGGAAGCGGTTCTCGACTATCCTGAATTTGAAAAAAAATCCCCAAATACTTTTATTGGAAAGGCCAGTTCCGAGATATGCCTGCTCCATCAGCATGACGACAAGACATCGGTCTATTTCGATACAGATATTTGTCTTGATTTCACACTCTCTTTTCCCCTGAATCTCATGCCGGAGGGTATACTCAAGTATATGACCGAAGCAATCATGTCGCAAATTATGCAGCAGGCAACCGAAAGCATGCTCTGCAAGGTGCAGTCGGATATTTGCTGTACTGCGCCTGAACTTGCAGTTGAGGGCGGGTGTAAATAAAACTTTCACTCATTGACGCGCAAACAATTTTACTTGCGCGTCTTTTTTTTTATATTATCAATACCTGTACGGGGTATTGGTATTGAATCAACACTTTAATGCAATTGTTATGATCGAATCGAAAAGTTCAGTGAGTGATGTCATTCTCAGGCTGAAAAAGGTAGGTGGGCAGGTTGAGGGACTGGTCAGGATGATTGAGAGTGGTCAGGAGTGCTCCCAGATTATTACCCAGTTTCAGGCTGCAAAAGCTGCTCTGGACAGCACCTTTTCCTTGGTGCTCCACCGAAACCTCAAAGAGTGCATGAGTAATGATGACTCCAAAAATGTTGAAAAGATTTTGAAACTTATCTCTAAACAGTAAGATACCATGAAGATATACAAGGCTTTGATTGGGCTCGGCGTGGCTGGTGCTCTTTGCTCTCCGCTGCCGGCAAAAGCTGGCGATACAACGGTGAAGCTCTCCCTTTCCAAGGCGGTTTCGATTGCTCGCCAAAATAATTATACCGTCAAGGCAGCCCGGAGCAGGGTTGATCAGGCGGAGGGACGGGTGGTTCAGACTCGTCAGTCCTTTTTGCCGAAAGTGACGCTTTCGGAGACTTTGCTGATCACGAATGATCCGGCTGCGGCGCTGGTTTTCAAGCTGCAGCAGCAAAGTTTGCAGAACTCCGATTTTGAAGCATCCAGGATGACGCATCCTGATGTTATCAATGATTTTAATACATCTCTCCAGGTGATGCAGCCGCTCTTTAATGCTGATGCCTCAACCGGAAAAACAATGGCGGTGCGGGCAAAAAAAGGGCAGGAGTTTTTGGCCGAGAGGACGGAGGAGGCGATTGGACTTCAGGTCAGCAAGGTTTTTTACGGGCTTATTCTTGCCCGTAAAAATATTGAGGCTGTTGATCACTCTATCGAAACGATGCAGGGGTATAGCTCCGAGGCTGCAAAAGGGTATCGGGCGGGGCTGTTGACCAAGTCGGACAAGCTTTCGACTGATGTCAGGCTTGCTGAACTTCAGGAGCAGAAGCTTATGCTGCGTGATGCGGTAAAGAATGCGACGGATATGCTTCGAGTGATGCTCAACCTTGATTCAGGGGTGACTGTTGTTCCTACAGGCGATCTTGTTGTTGACGGCGCTGTTTCTGATGGGGAGGAGACAACTTCGCTGGTGAACCGTTCGGACCTCAAGGCGTTTGAGACTTTTGCGCAGGTTGCCGGTTATCAGGAGGAGATGATCCGGCAGTCGCGACTTCCCCGTCTGAATGCATTCCTTCAGACCAATCTGCACAGTAACAATATTTTTGGTGGTGGGGCAAGTTGGGCGCTTGGCTTAAACATGCAGTGGAATATTTTTGACGGTGACGCAACTGCAGGTCGTATTCTGGAGGCAAAAGCCCAGCAGCGTGAGGCGATGTACAGCTATGAAGCGGCAAAGAGCAACAGCCTGGCTGAAGTGGCTCAAGCACGCAGGTCGCTGAAAACTGCCAGAGAGCGAATTGATGTTGCTTCAAAATCGCTGGAGGCTGCAAAAGTAAGCCTGCAGTATATCGGCAAGCAGTACAAGAGCGGTATGGCAATGACTTTTGAGCTGTTGATGAGGGAGCAGGCTCATTCCTATGCGAAAATGAGGCTTAACCAGGCAACATACGATTATTGCGTTTCAAGAAGTGAGCTTGAATACTACAGGGGCAACTGACAGATTTTATTAACTCATGAGGATGTGAACCATGAAAGAAGGTATTGCCGGTAAACTTGCAAAACAGTTTATCAACTCTAAAATTACGCCACTGTTGATGGTGGCATCGCTTTTGGTGGGTATTATGGCCACCTTTATGACTGCGCGAGAGGAGGAGCCGCAGATTGTTGTTCCAATGATTGATCTCTATATCCCCTATTCTGGAGCTACTTCCGCAGAGGTTGAAGCGCGCGTAGCCAAACCGCTTGAGCGTTTGCTTACTGAGATTCCAGGTGTTGATTATCTCTATTCCACTTCGATGCCTGATATGGCGCTGGTTACCGTTCGCTATAAAGTGGGTGAGGATGCCGAGAAGAGTATGGTGAAGCTCTGGTCGATCATTATGAAAAACATGGACAAGATGCCGCAGGGTGTCCAGTTCCCGCTGATGAAAAAGGTCTCTATCGACGATGTTCCGGTGCTTAACCTCACCTTCTGGAGCAAAACGAAGGATCCATATCAGCTTCGTCAAACCGCTGCACAGGTTGCTGATGAGTTGAAAAAAATCAACAATATCGGTGATGTTGAACTGAAGGGCGGGTTGAAACGCCAGGTAAAGATTCTGCTTGACAAGGAAAAGCTTCTTCACTTCAATGTGAGCCCTTTGCAGATTGCCCGACAGATACAGATGGCCAACAGTCAGATGACCTCAGGCGATTTCAAACAGGTGAATCAGGAAATTATTGTTCGCACGGGGAAGTTTCTTGAAAGCGCCCGTGAAGTCTCCAATGTTGTTGTTGGCCTCTATGGCGCGTCGCCAGTCTATTTGCGTGATGTTGCCACGGTTGTTGATGGACCTGAAGAGGTCAATACCTTCAACTATTTCGGTTTTGCTGCCGCAGCCCCGAAAGGCTCGGCCTCAGGAGAGTACCCGGCGGTGACGCTGACGGTGGCCAAGCGGAAGGGTGGAGATGCCTCGGTGCTTGCCGACAAGGTTATGGCAAGGCTGGATGGCCTCAAAAAGACGGTTATTCCTGCCAGCATAACGGTGAGTGAAACCAGAAACTATGGCGCTTCAGCATCCGAAAAGGTTTTTACCCTGCTTGAGCATCTGCTTATGGCGGTTGTGGCGGTAACAATTGTTGTGGGCTTTTTCCTTGGATGGAGAGGGGCGCTTGTGGTGCTCGCCTCGGTGCCCATAACCTTTGCGCTTACCCTGCTTATCTATTATCTGCTTGATTATTCATTGAACAGGGTGACGCTCTTTGCGCTGATCTTTGTGACCGGTATTGTTGTCGATGATTCGATTATCATTGCAGAGAATATTCACCGTCACTTTGCCATGAAGCGCCAGCCGAAGTTGCAGGCGGCTATTACAGCGATCAATGAGGTGGGTAATCCGACAATTCTTGCCACCTTTACGGTTATCGCCGCAGTGCTGCCGATGGTCTTTGTTTCTGGCCTGATGGGCCCCTACATGAGCCCGATGCCGATTGGCGCCTCTCTGGCCATGATTTTTTCGCTTCTTGTTGCCTTGATTGCAACGCCCTGGCTCTGCTTTCGTCTTCTGAAAACTGAGGAGGGGCATCATGAAGAGTACGATATTACCAAAACTGGCTATTACAAGCTTTTTAATACCGTTCTTACTCCGTTTATTGAGAGCAGTTTCAAGAGATGGATGGCATTCGGGGTTGTAGGCTTGATGCTGGCTGGCGCTATTGCACTGGTGCCTATGAAGGCGGTGCAGATGAAGATGCTTCCGTTCGACAACAAAAACGAGTTCCAGGTGATTCTGGATATGCCGGAAGGCACCTCGCTTGAGCAGACGGCCAAGGTGGCCAAAGAGATTTCCAACTGGCTGAAAACGGTGCCGGAGGTGAGCAGCTATCAGTATTATGTTGGTACCAATGCGCCGATCAATTTCAATGGTCTGGTGCGCCACTATTACCTGCGTCAGAAGGCGAATATGGCCGATATCCAGGTTAATCTTGTCCATAAGGGTGAGCGCAAGGCACAGAGTCATGATATTGCCAAAAAGGTGAGGGCAACTGTTCAGCAGATTGCCCGCAAGTATAATGGCAATGCGAAGATCGTGGAGATTCCTCCGGGGCCTCCCGTGCTTTCAACACTTGTTGCGGAAATTTATGGGCCGTCACAGGGTGAGCAGATTGCCCTGGCAAAACAGGTGAAGAAGGTTTTTCAGGAGACTCCCGGTGTGGTCGATATTGACTGGATGGTGGAGGATGATCAGAAGGTGTACAATCTGGTTGTTAATAAAGAGCGGGCTGCACTAAGGGGAGTCAGCGCTGAACAGATTGCCCAGACGTTGCGTATTTCGCTTGCCGGTATGGATGTAGGGTTGCTGCATACGGATAAGGAGCTTGATCCTGTAACGATTCAGGTGAGGTTGCCAAAGTCTGACAGAACCTCTTTGCAGGATCTTTCCGGAATTTTTGTGCAGTCGCAGGGTATGGGCGCTCTTACCACACGGATTCGGCCCGGAGAGATGATTCCGCTCTCTGAACTGGTGAAGGTTGAGGAGAAAATTGAGGAAAAAAGTATTTTTCACAAGGATCTTCGCAGGGTGGTTTATGTTACCGCAGATGTTGCGGGGGCGACTGAAAGCCCCGTCTATGCCATGCTTGATATGGACAAGAAAATCCAGAAGCTCAAGGTTCCTGGCGGTTACTCGGTCAGCCCGCTTTATACCGCAAGTCCCACCTCGGAGGACAAGCTTTCGATGAAGTGGGATGGTGAGTGGCAGATTACCTTTGAGGTGTTCAGGGATCTGGGCACGGCGTTTGCTGTCGTTCTGGTGATCATTTATCTGCTGATTATTGGCTGGTTCCAGTCTTTCAAGACTCCGCTCATCATGATGATTGCCATTCCGCTGAGTCTTGTTGGCATTATTCCCGGTCACTTGCTGCACGGGGCCTTCTTTACGGCAACCAGCATGATCGGCATGATTGCCCTGGCAGGAATTATGGTACGCAACTCGGTGCTGCTTATTGATTTTATCCAGATTCGGCGGGCGGAAGGGGCTGATCTCAAGCGTGCGGTGATTGAGTCGGCTGCGGTGCGTACAAGGCCAATTATACTCACCTCGGGAGCTGTTGTTATTGGCTCGGTGGTGATGCTCTTTGATCCGATTTTTCAGGGCCTTGCCATATCGCTTATTTGGGGCGGGGTTCTTTCAACGATTCTTACGCTCGTTGTTGTGCCTCTTGTCTATTATATTGTCGAAAAGGGATCGAATAAGTAGACGTTGGGGGTTTTTTATGATTGTTGAACAGTTTCGTACGGGCGGCGACAGGAACTTCGGTTACCTTGCCGCCTGTGAGGGTACGGGTGAAGCTCTGGTTGTTGATGCTTCGTTCAATCCTGGCATGATTGTGCAGTTTGCTGCGGAGCGGGGTTTTGTTATTCGATTTATTTTTTCGACTCATGGCCATGACGATCATACCAATGGCAATGATGCCATAGGCCGGATGACCGGAGTTCGCCCTCTCCTCTACGGTGATACTTGCTCACGTACAGGTATCAGGGTGGTTGACGGCGCTCTCTTTCCCCTTGGCACTCTTGAAGCTCGAATTCTTCACACTCCGGGCCATACAAAAGATTCAATCTGTATTTATATGGGTAATGCCCTTTTTACCGGAGATACTCTCTTTACAGGGAAGGTTGGGGGCACCGGCAGCGAAGAGCAGGCTCTTGAAGAATATGAGTCGCTTCATCACAAAATCATGGTGTTGCCCGACGCGACAATAGTTTATCCGGGACACGATTATGGAGTGTCGCCAGTATCATCCATAGGGACTGAGCGCGGGGCCAATCCTTTTCTGCTGCAGAGGGATTTCGATGCCTTTTTTTACCTCAAACAACGCTGGACGGCATACAAAAAAGCCCATGGTATTGCCTAATTTCAGTTTTGAACGGGCAGTTTTTGCATTTATGTTGTTTTTTTTATAAAATGGGCCTCGCGCCGCTTTGCTCGTTCCTTTGAGTGACTTTTGGTGCCCCTCCTTTTTGAGTTCTGACAGTAAAATCGGTGCCCTGTTATCTCTTCTGTTGCGGATGAATTGTGGGCATTATCTGCTTTATTAATTTTAAGTAACTTGATGGCCATGGATCAGCTTATAACATTGCGGACGCTGCCGGTATCTGCTCTCATGCAGAAAGATTTTCATATAATCAAGGGGAGTTGTACGGTTGCCGAGGCTCTGCAGATCATGAAAAAGAGCAATGAGAGCGGTCTTATTGTTGAACCCCGCAATGAAGATGACTGCTACGGCATTATTACTGAAAAAGATATTCTTGAAAAGGTGATTGATCCCGGCGAGGATATCCACCGTGACCCCTGGAATACCCCTGTGTTTCAGATTATGAGCAAGCCGATTATCAGTGTCGACCCCAGCCTCAGAATCAAATATGCCCTTCGCCTGATGAAACGTACCAATATCAGGCGTCTTACTGTCATGGAAAACAATAAAATATTGGGCGTGCTCAATATGACCGATGTGCTTCATGCGGTTGAGGAGCTTCCTGCTCATGATAGCCATGTCGCCCGGTAGCAGTCGGTTTACCGCGTAACGGTTGTTGTCAGGACTAACCAGAAAGACCAATTTCAGTGAGAGGGGCCTTGGCTTGTTGTGCCTTTTCATGTAATCTTTGAGGCTCTTTATTGGAGCTTCATAAAGAGATTTGAGCGTATGAAACCATTTGATATTGTTATTGTTGGAGGTGGGGGGGCCGGGCTTTATGCGGCCATGGAGGCGATGAAAACCAATCCTTCGCTGAATATAGCCGTTCTCTCCAAAGTTTATCCGAACCGCTCACACACCTCGGCGGCCCAGGGCGGTGCAAACGCTGCGCTTGGTAACAAGGCAAAGGACGATACCGTTGAAATGCATATTTTCGACACCATCAAGGGTAGCGATTATCTTGCAGATCAGGATGCGGTTGATGTGCTCTGCTCCGAAGCGCCGAAAATTATCCGTGAACTTGAAAATATGGGCACGCCGTGGTCCAGAATGGAGGACAACACCATTGCCCAGCGCCCATTTGGCGGGGCTGGACGTCCACGATGTTGTTACTGTTCCGATAAAACAGGCCACACTATTCTGCAAACGCTCTACGAACAGTGCCTGAAAAAAGGGGTGATTTTTTTCAATGAGTATTTTGCCTTGAACCTTTCAGTCAAGGGCAGTCGTTCGAGGGGGCTGATTGCCATGAATATGAAAACCGGCAATGTTGAGGCTTTTCCTGCAAGGACGGTGATTCTTGCAACGGGTGGTTATGCCAAAATGTACTGGAACCGTTCAAGCAATGCAGCGGGAAATACCGGGGACGGTCAGGCTATCGCCTACCGGGCGGGCATACCGATGAAAGATATGGAGTTTGTCCAGTTTCATCCAACAGGTCTCCGAAAGAGTGGCTTGCTTGTCACTGAAGGGGCAAGGGGCGAAGGCGGCTACCTGATCAACAGGAATGGTGAGCGTTTCATGGCGCGTTATGCAAAAGAGAAGATGGAGCTTGGCCCGCGGGATCTTGTGTCGCGGTCACTTGAAACGGAAATTCTTGAAGGAAGAGGGTTCGACAGCCCGGCAGGGAAGTATCTTCATCTCGACCTTACGCATCTCGGGGCTGACCTCATAAAGTCACGCCTTCCCCAGATACGCGAAATGTGTATGCAGTTTGAGGGTGTTGATCCGATAGATGAGCCAATTCCTGTCCGGCCGACAGCGCACTACTCAATGGGAGGAATCGATACTGATAATTTCACACGGACAATTATGGAGGGGGTCTATGCCGCCGGGGAGTGTGCCTGTGTTTCTGTTCATGGCGCTAACCGCCTCGGGGGAAATTCGTTGCTTGATATTCTTGTTTTTGGTCGTATTGCCGGTCACACGGCGGCTGAAGAGGCAGGAAAGTTTGAGCCGGGAAATATATCGGAAGCTGAACTTAAGGAGCATGTGGAGGAGATGCGGGGTGGAATGCATGCTTCCGGGCACCATGAGCGGTATGGTGAGTTGCGTGAGGAGCTTGGTCAGACGCTTGCACTCAACGTCGGTATTTTTCGGGAAGCATCCCTGCTGAAGAGAGGCATACAGGATATTGCCGAGCTGAAAGAGCGGTTCAAAAAAGTTCGTGTCTCTGATACCAGTGATGTTTTTAATACCAATCTGATGCAGGTGCTTGAGTTGAAAAATATGCTGGATCTGGCTGAAACCGTTGCCGCAGGCGCCTCTGCCCGTGAGGAGAGCCGCGGTTCCCATACCAGGATTGATTTTCCTGTGAGGGATGATGCAAAGTGGCACAAGCATACACTGGCAACCCAGGCCAAGGGTAACGTCGTCCTTGGCGAGAAGCCTGTAACTATGGGACGTTATGAACTCCAGGAAAGAACTTATTAATCATTTTGCTTATGACGGCGCCAACAGATCAGCATATAGAGGGGACGAAAGATGTAACCTTCCGGATTTTTCGCTTTAATCCACAGGTTGACAGTAAGCCCTATTTCGACGATTATACCATTCCGGTCGAGAGAGGTATTACCGTACTCAGGTCTTTGAACTATATCAAGGAGCATATCGATGCCTCCATAAGCTTCAGGGCTTTTTGTCAGGCAGGAATCTGCGGCTCCTGCGCAATGAGGGTGAACGGGCTTTCGCAGCTTGCCTGTACAACCCAGGTCTGGGATGTGCTCGCCAAAAGTCGGGAGTCGGGCATTATCAAGGTAGAGCCTCTGCGCAATCTGCCACTTATCAAGGATCTTATTGTCGATATGGACCCCTTGGTCGACAAGATGAAGCACTACTCCAACTGGATTGATTCTACCATGCCTGAGTCCAGTATGGGTAAAAAGGAGTTCCTGATTTCTGAAGAGGAGTTTCTTCGCTACGACAAGGCGACTGATTGTATCCTTTGCGCTTCGTGTGTTTCAGAGTGCAGTATTTTAAGGGCGAACAAGGAGTATGTCTCTCCCGCCGTGCTGCTGAAGTCTTATCGCATGAATGTCGACAGCAGGGATGCCATTCATGGGAAGCGTCTGGCTGAACTGGTCAAGGATCATGGTGTCTGGGATTGCACACATTGTTACCGTTGCCAGGAGAGCTGCGTGAAAAGCATTCCAATCATGGATGCCATCCATGGAATACGTGAGGATGCTATTGAACTCAGAGGCATGAAAGATACCAGCGGTTCCAAACATGCTGAGGCATTCATGTCCGATATTGAAAAGAAAGGCAAACTGGTCGAAGCCACTCTGCCGATACGCACGAATGGTATTGTCTGGACGTTGCAGAATCTTCTGCCTATGGCTGTGAAAATGATCATGAAACGCCGCACTCCTCCTCCTCCGCCGCTGGTAAAATCGGCAAAGGGGATAAAGATATTCAGGGAGATGTTCAGGGAGATGACTGAACATGTCAGGCAGGATCATAAATCGCATAAAAAATAACAGGGGAGAACTGCTGGATGAAGCGATATGCATATTACCTGAGCTGTATTAATGAGTCCATGACCAAAGAGGTGGATCGTTCAATTGAGCTATGGCAAAAGGATCTGGGAATCGAGTTTGTTAAACTGCATGAAGGCACCTGTTGCGGGGGGAGTAATCTTGACTATGTCAGTCCGAAACATTTTGCGCTGGTCAATGGCCGCAATATTGCCCTTGCTGAAAAGATGGGGCTCGACCTCATTGTCTCCTGCAACACCTGCCTGATGACAATGCGCAGTGCCAAGAAAAAGCTTGATGAGACGCCGGAGCTGAAAAAAGAGGTCAATGAGATTCTGAAAAAGGAGGGGCTTGAATATCGAGGCACTTCAGAGGTGCGTCATCTCCTGTGGGTACTCGTCGACGATGTAGGGCTCGATACCATTCGCCAGAAGGTAAAGGTTCCGCTGAAAAACTATCGGATTGCCCCTTTTTATGGTTGTCATATTCTCAGGCCATCCACTGTTCTTGGCCACGATAATCCTGTTGATCCCAGTTCCCTCGACCAGTTGATTGAGGCTCTGGGTGGTCAAACCATTCCCTATAAACACAAAAATCGCTGCTGTGGATTTCACACTTTGCTGGTTGCCGAGCAGGAGTCGCTCAATGTGGCGGCAGAGGCGCTCCAGGAGGCAATTCAGGCGAAAGCCGATTTTATTGTAACACCTTGCCCCCTGTGCCATACGTCGCTTGATGGCTATCAGTCGAAGGCGCTGAAACAGGCTGGCGAGGCAAGTTCTATTCCTGTTTTTCATATTTCTGAAATGGTCGGCCTTGCTCTGGGGTACAGCGCGAAACAGCTTGGTATCAAAAGGCATATTGTTTCCTGAAGCCCGTTGCGGCTTATCTTTCGCAAAGTTTTCAAATAAGGCTTAAAAAACGTAAATTCGCACTTTTACTTTGCTCTCAGCCGGGGATTACCGGACGTTCTGAAGGGCCTCTTGTTTTGTAAACCATCAAATTATTGCATTGCATGCTCAAAAATGATCTTTTTCTCCGGGCATTAAAGCGCCAGCCATGTTCCAGGACGCCAATATGGGTGATGCGCCAGGCCGGTCGTTATCTGCCGGAGTACCGTGCCGTTAGAGAGAAAACCGATTTTTTAACCCTTTGTAAAACCCCGGAACTGGCAACCGAGGTCACCATTCAGCCTGTTGAATTGATGGGTGTGGATGCGGCTATTATTTTTTCTGATATTCTTGTGGTGAATGAAGCCATGGGGATGAATGTAGAGATCATCGAGTCAAAAGGGATCAAGCTCACTCCGCCGATCCGTTCCCAGGCTGATATCGACAAGTTGATTGTGCCCGACATCGATGAAAAGCTCGGCTATGTGATGGATGCGCTTCGCATGACCAAAAAAGAGCTTGATAACCGTGTTCCGCTTATCGGATTTACTGGCGCTGCATGGACACTTTTCACATACGCTGTTGAAGGCGGCGGATCGAAAAACTATGCCTATGCCAAGAAGATGATGTACCGTGAGCCAAAGATGGCCCATGCGCTTCTCAGCAAGATTTCTGGTGTCATCACTGCCTATGTCCTGAAACAGATCGAAGCTGGCGCCGATGCCATCCAGATATTCGATTCATGGGCCAGCGCGCTCTCCGAGGATGATTACCGCGAATATGCACTTCCCTATATCAAGGATACTGTTCAGGCGATTAAGGCCAAGCATCCTGAAACCCCGGTTATTGTTTTCTCAAAAGATTGCAACACCATTCTTTCCGATATTGCTGATACCGGTTGTGAGGCGATGGGTCTCGGCTGGGGCATCGATATTGGCAAGGCACGCAGAGAACTAAACGATCGTGTTGCGCTCCAGGGCAACCTCGATCCGACAGTGCTCTACGGCACGCCAGCAAGAATCAAGGCTGAAGCTGCCAAGATTCTTAAATCTTTTGGTCAGCATACCGAACACTCAGGTCACGTCTTTAACCTTGGTCATGGTATTCTTCCTGATATGGAGCCTGAAAAGCTGAAGCTGCTTGTCGAATTTGTCAAAGAAGAGAGCGCCCAGTACCACTAAGCGATTTCTCTCGTTACCGCGTTATTTAACTCCGCCCTGTGTTTTGCATAAGGCGGAGTTTTTTTTTGCCCATTTTATCTACAAAAAACTCTGCTGCATTTTGTTTGGTTTATTATGGTCTTATGCTTATAATGGAAGGGTACGTTGGGAAAAGTCCATAATAAAAAGATCAGTGATTGTATGAAAAGTGAGATGATCATAACATTGGCCGGAGGAAAAAAGGTTGATGCGGAGTTTAGTGGTTTTACCATTCATACCGACCAGTCTCGTCAGGCAGGGGGCGAAGGTTCCGCGCCTGAGCCTTTTACCTTGTTTCTTGCCTCAATTGGCACCTGTGCGGGTATTTACGTTTCTTCTTTTTGTCAGAGCAGGGGTATCTCCACAGAAGGGGTGAGGATTGTTCAATCCCATTTTCTTAAAGAGTCGGGCCATGGAGTGGAAAAAATAGAGCTTGCGATAGAACTTCCTGCAAACTTTCCTGAAAAATACAAAGACGCTGTTGTTAGCGCGGCTAATCTTTGTGCGGTTAAAAAGCATATCATGGAACCTCCCGAATTTGTAGTGAAAGCGGTAACCAGATAGAGTGAAAAATTATTATCAAAAAATGGATCGTGTATGAACATCAACCGGGTTGGCAGGCCTGTAACTTGTCGTTCTGTCTATGAACTTCCAAAAATCACCTGTTTTATGCCGGAAGGCGTGGCTCTCGACGGGATGCAGGGCATTGTTTTGACTGTTGATGAGCTGGAGGCAATCAGGCTCGCGGATAAAGAGGGTTTGTATCACGCAGATGCGGCGGTTAAAATGAATGTTTCCCGCCCAACGTTTGGTCGCATTCTTGAGTCTGCCCGTAAAAAAGTGGCTGAAGCTCTTGTTGATGGTAAAAAGATTTGCATTCATGGGGGAGTTATAAGATCTCTTTGCGGCACGCTTGCGACCGATCGTCCTGATATCTGTGTTTGTCCCGAATGTACTGCCGAACTTCCTCACAAGAAAGGTGAACCATGCAGGGAAAGTGCGTGCCCTCATTGTGGAGCATTGCTGAAACGTAAAGGAGGGTGCCAGAATGGTTGATGCGTTCAAGAGCGAAGAGAAATTTCATCGTGAGGCACCGGAGTGGGACAAGGATCTAATTCTTTACTAACCCAAATACTCAAAATATGAATATAGATCGTTTTGTTCTCGCTTTTGCAGGTTGTTTAGTGCTTTCAAGCGCCTTGCTCTCCGTTTACCATAATCCAAACTGGCTCTGGCTGACCGGCTTTATTGGGGCCAACCTGTTTCAGGCTGCCTTTACGGGCTTTTGCCCGCTTGCCAAAATTCTGAAGGCGGCAGGAGTAAAATCTGGCCAGGCATTCCAGTAACCTGTCAAAGGGGGTGTGTAATTTTTTGCCGCAAAAGGCAATATTTCCTATGTAAATTTTACTGCTACAACGAAACAAGAAGAAGGTTTTTTTGGAATAATTGAAAAAGGATTTTTTATGGCAAAAGTTGTCGTCTTGGGAGCTGGCGTTTCGGGACATACCTGTGCAGCGCTTCTTAAAAGGAATCTTGGCAAAAATCATGAGGTAGTTGTTGTTACTCCAAACGCTTATTATCAATGGATCCCATCAAATATATGGGTGGGTGTTGGACGAATGTCTATTGATGATGTAAGGTTTGAGCTGAAAAAAGTCTATAACCGCTGGGGTATTGTATTTAAACAAGCTAAAGCAGTTGAAATACATCCAGAAGGCGACAGTGAGATTTCAAAAGGCTATGTGACTATTGAGTACACCGAGGAGTCTCGTTGTGGAGAAAACGAGCATGTTGATTATGATTACCTTGTCAATGCAACTGGACCAAAGCTGAATTTTGAGGCGACAGAAGGGCTTGGGCCTGGAAAAAACAGCTTCTCTGTCTGTACCTATACACATGCCGCAGAGGCCTGGGAAAATCTACAGCATAGTATCAATAAAATGAGGGCAGGTCAAAAGCAGCGAATTTTGATTGGTACCGGTCATGCGATGGCAACCTGTCAGGGAGCAGCCTTTGAATATATCCTCAATGTGGCTCACGAAATAACGAAGCTGGGTCTCGGCAATAAAGCGCAAATTACCTGGATATCGAATGAATATGAGTTGGGCGATTTTGGCATGGCAGGTGCGTTTATAAACAGGGGCGGCTATTTTACTCCGACAAAGGTTTTTACTGAATCTATTATGGCGGAGTACGGTATTAACTGGATCAGAAGGGCTGGTATTTATAAGGTTGAACCCGGGAAAGCGCATTACGAAACCCTTAGTGGCGAAAATCTCACCCAGGAGTTTGATTTTGCCATGCTCATTCCCTCATTTTCGGGAGTTGGATTAACCTCTTACGACAAGGATGGAGTTGATATAACCGAGAAAATGTTTGCGCCGAACAAGTTTATGAAAGTCGATGCTGACTACACGGTGAAACCTTTTGAGGAGTGGAGAGCTGATGACTGGCCATCGATTTATCAGAACCCGCTTTACAAGAATATATACGCTCCCGGCATTGCTTTTGCTCCACCTCATCCCATTTCTAAACCTATGTCAAGTCCGAGTGGACGGCAAATATTTCCAACGGCACCCCGTACCGGTATGCCCGCAGGCGTTATGGGAAAAATTGTAGCCCTCAATATTGCCGAACAAATACATGGCGCGCAGGAGCATCACCATAAAGCCTCTATGAGTCGAATGGGCGCGGCATGTGTGGTATCAGCAGGTTTTGGTTCTTTTGATGGTCTTGGAGCCTCAATGACTCTTTTTCCAGTTGTTCCTGACTGGGAGAAGTATCCTGAGTGGGGTCGCGATATGAACTATTCCCTGGGAGAGGCTGGTCTTGCAGGGCATTGGCTGAAAGTTATTCTGCACTATCTCTTTTTTCACAAGGCAAAGGGATACCCGTTCTGGTGGTTGATTCCTGAGTAATAAAATCTTTCTTTTTGAAATTATTTTAAAAGATTAATTATGAACACGAATAAAGTAAAGGCTTATTATGACGAGGCTTATCCGCCGGTACCTTCAAAGGGAACTCTTTACTGGAGGAAGAATATATTGTGGCAACTCGTTCGGTTTATTGTTTTGAATGTCAAAATTATGAGAATTGTTGTGGGGGGGCACTCTTGATCATGCAAACGGAGTTTACAATAATTAATCTCTCAGGGTTGAATTCCCCACCGTTTGCGGTGGGAAGATGATAAGCGTTTGGCAAAAAGACATTCCGTAATTCCGCGTCAAGCATCGTTTGAATCATGAGCGACTTGGC
>SESD01000322.1_pt1 | contig 29768 bp, 27 predicted proteins | sample 3171411 | NCBI WGS metagenome assembly SESD01 (sample SAMN06051880, study PRJNA518727) | freshwater metagenome | biome: subpolar coniferous forest; feature: holomictic lake; material: water; isolation source: holomictic Lake 442, 16.5 m depth | place: Canada: near Kenora, Ontario | collected...
GGTGCAACTCAACGACATCTACGTCGACGAGAACCGCATCGTCTACACCGTGGACCGCTTTACCGGCGGGCTGTACATACTGGAAATGACAGTTTAAGAAAGTAGCAGAGGAGTCTGTCATCCCCGCGAAAGCGGGAATGACGGATTTTGACTAGCGTCCGGCGTTACGCCAGTAGTCGGGCAGGTTGACCACGTCGGCCTCGCCCAGTCCGTCGGCCGAGGCCTGGTCGAATATTTTCAGCGCCTGCGCCGCCACCGGCAGGCTGACGCCGCGGGTCGCCGCCTCGGCAATCATGGTGCGCATGTCCTTGCGCACGCCGTCCACGTGTATGGTCACCGGACCGCTTTTGTCACCGTTGAGGTTGGCCACCAGCGCCGGCCCGCGTACACGCAGCGTCCCCGGCGCGCCCGAGGTATCGGAAAAAATATCGAGCATGCGCTGCGGCGAGAGGCCCAGCGGCTTGACCAGGGCGAGGGCTTCGCCGAAGCTTTGCCAGAACACCAGCAGCGGCAGGTTGATGGCGAGCTTCATCAGCGCGCCCGAACCGACCTGGCCGAGGTGTTCGATACGACGGCAGAGTTTTTCCAGCACCGGGCGGGCGATGGCCAGGGCCGCTTCGCTGCCGCCGACAAAGGCAAACAGTTTGCCTTCGCGCGCCGGGCCGACGGTGCCGCCGACCGGCGAATCGATGAACATCGCGCCCCTGGCCTCGGCTTCGCGCGCCAACGCGACTACGGTCTCCGGTCGCACCGTGCTCATTTCAATGAACAGCTTGCCCGCAGTCGCGCCGGCGAACAGGCCTTGGTCACCGCGGTAGGCCGCTTCCAGTGCGGCATCGTCGCTCATGATGGAAATGACCATGTCGCACTCGCGCGCGAGGTCTGCGGCAGTCGCGGCGACCGTCGCGCCGGTACCCTTGAGCGCCTCGGCCTTGGCGCGGGTACGGTTCCAGACGCTGACCGCATAACCTTGCTGTAGCAGGCGCCCGGCGATGGCCGCGCCCATGCGGCCGATGCCGCATACGCCGATACGTGGCGCGCTTTGGGGTGCGCTTTTGGGTGCAAGGCTCATGGGTGTTCTCCGTAGTTGGGGCGCGCGGCGGGACGGCCGCGCTGGGGGTTCGGTGGGGGCTGCATGATAAACTGAGCGCGTATTTTCGCATGATCACAGCCGGTTCCGGTGTTCCCGCCCCATGAATCAAGTTCCCTCGCAAGTCGATCCGCTCGCCGGAAAACTGCCGGTCACCGTCGTCACCGGTTTTCTGGGCAGCGGCAAGACCACGCTGATACGCCGCCTGCTGACACATCCGGGCATGAACCGGGTGGCGGTGGTGATCAACGAGATCGGTGAAATCGGCATTGACAACGACCTGGTCCGGATGTCCTCGGAGAACGTCACGCTGCTGGCCAACGGCTGCCTGTGCTGCACCGTGCGCACCGACCTGCAGGAGACGCTGCGTGAACTGTTCGGCCAGCGCCGCGCCGGGCAGGTCGCCGACTTTGACCGCATCGTGGTCGAGACCACCGGCCTGGCAGATCCGGCGCCGGTGGTGCAGACCCTGGTCAGCGACACCATGCTCGCGGCGCATTACCGCCTTGACGGCCTGGTGACGCTGGTCGATGCGCTCAACGGCGTGTCCAATATAGAAACCACCCCCGAGGCGCAAAAGCAGATCGCACTCGCCGATCGCATCATCATCACCAAGTCCGACCTGGTCGACGACAAGACGCTGGCAACACTGGGCGAGCGCATCGCCGCGGTCAATCCGCGTGCCGACACGGTGCTCGCGGTCATGGGTGAAATCGATCCGGCGCTGCTCACCGGCCTTGGCCTGGCCAGCGCGCGCGCCGGTGCCGCTACTCTGGGTTTTCTCGGCGAGGGTACTCCGTCGTCTGCGGCTGGCGGCAGTTACCTTGGGGTGCGCCTGCCGGCACGCCACGATTCTGGCATTCGCACCCTGTCGCTGCGTTTTGACAAGCCGTTTTCCTGGGCGGCGTTTTCAGCGGCCATGGACATGCTGACCACGTTGCGCGGCCCCGACCTGTTGCGCGTCAAGGGTATCGTCAATGTCGAGGGCAAGCCGGTGGTGGTGCAGGGCGTGCAGCACATTTTTCACCCGCCGCTGCACCTGGACCGCTGGCCCAGCGAGGACCGCGACACGCGCATGGTGTTTATCAGCCGCAAACTCGACGAGGGCGTCATCCGCGGCCTGTTTGCCGCGGTCGGCGCGCTGGTTCCAAGCGACTAAGACGGGTTAAAGCCGTCATTCCCGCGAATCCCGCTCCGGGGACTAGAGCGGGAATCCATGGGGTTTGTCGCATTGCGACACTTTTGTGCCATGGCGCCACGCGTACCCCGTGGGTTCCGGGTTCCGCTACGCGGCCCCGGAAAGACGGCACTCCAAGATTGCTTAGCGGCCCTTGATCTTGAACAGTTTGCGCGCGTTGCCGCCCATGATGCGCTGGCGATCGGCGGCCGAAAGGCCATTGACACTGCGGATGTGTCCGACCGGGTCGTCCTCGCCCATGTCATAGGGGTAATCGGTGCCCAGCATGACGTGGTCAGAGCCGTACTTGCGCACCAGGTTGGCAAGCATTTCCGGATCAAAGGTGATGGTGTCGAAGTACATCTTGGCGAGGTAGCTTGACGGCGGTTTTTTGATCACGCTGCGCACGTCGGCGCGGGCGCGGTGGGCGTGGTCCATGCGCGCCCAGTAGTGCGCAAGATAGGCGCCGCCGTGGGCGACCAGTACCTTGAGCTTGGGATTGCGCGCCATCACGCCGTCCAGGATCAGGTGGCTGACGGCGATGGTGGTGTCCATGGGGTTGCCGATGACGTTGTTGAAGTAGTGGTCCACCAGGCGCTGGCCCTGGGTGAAACCGACCGGATGCAGGAACAGCGGCATTTCGAGTTCCTCGGCGCGGCGGAAGAATTTTTCCAGTTTCAGGCTGGGGTCGGTCAGGTCCAGGCCGTTGACGTTGGTGTTGAGTTCGACACCGCGCAGGCCCAGCACCTTGGAAGCGTATTCGAGTTCCTTCACCGCCATGTCGGCGTTTTGCAGCGGCACGGTGCCCAGGCCGACAAAACGATCCGGGTTGCCGGCCACCAGGGCGGCGATGCCCTCGTTGACTTCACGCGACAGCGTGCGCCCGAGGGAGGCCTCGGCCCAGTAGTAATACTGGAAGGGCGCCGGCGACACCGCCTGTATGTCCACGCCCATCTTGTCCATGTCGCGCAGGCGCACCTCAATGGAGGACAGTTTGGCGCCGCGGTCCTTCATCTGCTTGCTGTTGACCTCGTTAGTCAGCGCATTGGCGTAAATCACGCTCGGTTCGTACTGCAGGGGCTTGAGGTGCGCGACCTTGGCCGCAACCGCGGTGTTGAGGTAGTGGCAATGCACATCTATGCGCAGATCGGCGGTCTTGCGTTTCGCTTTTGTCACCGCAGCGGCGCGGACAGAGGTTACTGCCTTGCGTTTGGTCGCCGCGGCGCGGCCGTGGCGGTGCGTGGGGTCGGTGCAATGGGCGGAGCAGGTAAAGAGCATGGTTGCGGGTCCGGTAGGTGATGCGCAGAGGTTGAATCCTGTGCGAGGCCGGGTATTTTAGCGCAAGGGGGGGGGTGCGAACCAATCGCATTTTCAAGCCAGGTGCGGCCGCGCGCCAATGCGTTAAACTGCGCGTCATAAAACGTTCAACTTGAAACGTGGCATGGGCGGCGGCACGCGCCTTATCTGGGAGATGTCATGCTGTTTTCAAAACTGCTGCCGCGCAACGGTGATTTTTTCGCAAAATTCGATCTGCACGCCGACTACATTGCCAGGGCGGCGCGCGCGATGTCACAACTCGTGCGCAATTACGACGATCCGCAGCAGCGCGAACTGTATGCGCGTGAGGTTGATGACGCCGAACATGCCGCAGATCGCGTCACTCACGATGTGCTCAAGACCTTGCACCAGACGTTTGTCACGCCGATCGATCGCGAACAGATCCATTCGCTGATCAACACCATGGATGACGTCGTCGACCTCATCCAGGACTGCGCCGAGGCGCTGGCCTTGTATGACGTGCATAAGGTGACCGAGGAGGTGGTGCGTCTTGCCGAGATTAGCGAAAAATGCTGCCTGCGCCTGTGTCACGCGGTGTCGCTTATAGGAAATTTGTCCAGTGCGGGGACGAGCGAGGCGATACTCAAGACCTGCGAAGAGATTGACCAGCTCGAGTCGGACGCCGACCGGGTGATGCGCGGCGCCATGAGCAAGCTTTTTCGCAACGAACCGGATGTGCGCGAGGTGATCAAACTCAAGGCGATTTACGAACTGCTTGAGACCATCACCGACAAATGTGAGGACGCCGCCAATCTTGTCGAGGGTGTCGTCCTCGAGAATTCCTGAGGCGGCATCGTCGATGACGCCGGCTCAGGTTACGCTGTGGGTGATCGTTCTGCTCGTGCTGCTTGCGCTGGCCTTCGATTTCATGAACGGTTTTCATGATTCGGCCAATTCCATCGCAACAGTGGTGTCCACCGGGGTGCTCAAACCGGGGCAGGCGGTGCTGTTCGCGGCGTTTTTCAATTTCATCGCGATATTTGTTTTTCACCTCTCAGTCGCCGCCACTATAGGCAAGGGTATCGTCGAACCGGGGGTGGTGGATACCCATGTCGTATTCGGTGCCCTGGTCGGTGCGATCACCTGGAACGTCCTGACCTGGTACTACGGTATCCCGAGCAGTTCCTCGCACGCCTTGATCGGTGGAATCGTTGGCGCGGTGATCGCCAAGGCCGGCGGGGGATCGCTGATTGGCGCCGGGATTTTCAAGACAGTGGCGTTTATTTTTGTATCGCCCCTGATGGGCTTCCTGCTCGGGTCCCTGATGATGATCCTGGTGGCGTGGACGCTCCGTCACACGACGCCATCGCGTGTGGACCGCTGGTTCCGTCGATTGCAACTGGTATCGGCGGGCGCTTACAGCCTTGGCCACGGGGGCAATGACGCGCAAAAGACCATCGGCATCATCTGGCTGCTGCTGATTGCCACGGGATACACCGCACCGGGCGACGCCTCGCCGCCGATCTGGACCATCGTCGCCTGCTATACCGCCATCGCCGCAGGTACCTTGTTCGGCGGCTGGCGCATCGTCAAGACCATGGGCCAGAAAATCACCAAGCTCAAGCCGGTGGGCGGCTTTTGCGCCGAGACGGGCGGCGCCGTGACGCTGTTCCTCGCCACCATTCTTGGCATTCCGGTATCGACCACGCATACCATTACTGGCGCCATCGTCGGGGTCGGCGCGGTGCGCGGCGCCGGTGCGGTGCGCTGGGGCGTGGCCGGCAACATCGTATGGGCGTGGATTTTCACCATCCCGGCGAGCGCCTTTGTCGCCGGTGTTTCATACTGGGTGAGCATGCTCATTTTCTGAGCGCACGCTGCCCCGACATCACTGACCGGAATGAAGCACCATGACCACACTGCACGCTGATCGCGACGCCGAATCGAGGGATTCGGCCACCGTTTCAATCGATGCCGCCGAACTGGGCCCGACGGAGATGTATGTGTTCCTGCGTGATGCGGTGGTGCCGCGGCCGATTGCCTGGGTGTCGACCATCGACACGGAAGGGCGGACCAACCTCGCGCCCTTCAGTTTTTTCAATGTCGTCAGCCCGTATCCGCCGACGCTGGGCTTTAGCTGCGGCCCGCGCGGCGACAACCACAATTCACCGCTGCGCCTGGTCAAGGATACCCTGCTCAACATTCGCGCCACCGGCGAATTTGTCGTCAACCTGTCATCGGCGTCGCTGCTCGATGAAGTGGTGAAAAGCTCCGATCCGCTGCCGCACGAACAGAGCGAGTTTGAGCATGCCGGCCTGGTGGCTGTGGCGTCGACGCGGGTACGCCCGCCGCGGGTTCAGGGCGTGCCGGTGGCCTTCGAGTGCCGCACCTTTGACATCATTGAGGTCGGGGTGAACACCTGGATCATGGGCACGGTGGTGCACATGCATGTGGCGCCCAAGGCCTATGTGGGCTCAAGCGCGGAGCTCAAGCACCGCATCAACGTGCTCGCCGACGCGGGCACACGCCCGGTGGGGCGGCTTGACCGCGCCAACTACACGCGGGTGGGCGACATAGAGCTGCACCGGCGCAAGGAAGGCCCCAACTAGGGAGCCAAGCTTGGCCGCCGGGCTATGCCGCCTTGGCGGCCGCAGCCTTGCGGTTTTTATCCAGCCAGGCTTCGACCAGTGCAACGGTGTCGTCGAGCTCTTGCAGTTTCACGCCTTTTTGCGCGGCGATGGTCTTGACCAGGCGGTCGACGCGCTCGATGTTGGGCGCGCCCGCGGCAAGGGCACGCGCGGCCGATGAGGGGCTGCCCAGCGACTGCGCCGCGGCGGCATACTTGTCGAACGGCACCATGTCGCCCTCCGAGGCACCCAGCGACACGCACAATTTCACCACCCAGTTGTAGGTGGCGCGCGTCGCCTCGAGGTCGCCGTGCACCGCGTCCTTGATCGGCCGCATTGTGTCTTTTTGCACGCAGCGGTAATTGCCGGCGATGAGCATCGCCCACTTGGCGAGCGGCACAAACACCGACTCGTGCACCTTGAGTTTCACCGGCAGTTCGATCAGGCCGGCGCCGGTGTCAAAGCGCACCGCCTCGATGTCCTTTTCGAGCTGGCGCAGGATGGCGGTGTGGGCATCGGAGTCAAAGCGCGCCGCCTTGAAGTTGGTCGGCAGCCTGACCTGCAGCACGTTGACCTTTTCCTCCGGCGGGCGAAAGGCCTGCGGGTCGGGGCTGCACAGGGTCATGGTTTTCGGATCGAAGGCATCCCATACGGTGGCGTCGGCATAACAGTCGCGAATGCCATCGGCATTGATGCCGCTGATGCGCTTGAGGTAGGGCAGGGGGGGCATGTTCATGATCGACATGCACGGCACGCGGGAGGTGGCAACCGCCGTGAGCAACTCGCGCACACCGGCAGAGCGGTACTGCGGTTCCTGCATCGCCAGCGCCACCAGGTCGTAGTCGGCCGGATTGACCCCGGCCGGGCTGCTCGCCGAGAGCTTGCCCGGGCCTTTGCGCGAATCCAGTTGCACCAGGCCCTCGCGGCCCTTGATCGGCATGCGCACGATGGCGCCTTCCTGGTTGAACACCTCCGCCTCGGCCGGCAGGCAGACCATGTGCACGTCGTGTCCGGCGAGAACCAGCTTGGTGGCGAGCAATGAGCCGTATGACGCGCCCATGATCAGGATGTTGTAGTGCTTGGCCATGAGAATTTCTCCTTTGTTGTGGGTTCTGCCATTGCGTGCCGGCGTGCCGGTTTAAGGGCGGAGGGATTTTTCCGGATTGCGAAATGATGCTTTTGAACTTGTGCCCGCATGCTACTACCGAATGCACGCAGGTCGCGAATTTGCCGGTGTCGTTTCGCATTGCGGAATGTCTGTGCCAGACGGGTTAAACTGCGCATGCAGGTGAAAATACGTTCCCATTCCCCACTGTGATCGGCGATGGCATGAAAACCCTTCTGATTGTTTGGCTGATTAACGCGCTTGCCCTGCTGGCGTTGCCCTATGTCGTGCCCTCGGTGCAGGTGGACGGGTTTGTCACCGCGCTCATCGCCGCGATGGTGCTCGGGCTGGTCAATGCGCTCATTCGTCCCCTCGTGATCCTGCTTACGCTGCCGGCCACCTTGCTGACGCTGGGTCTGTTTATTTTCGTGGTCAACGGGCTGCTGTTCTGGTTCGTCGCGTACTTTCTTGAGGGTTTCCAGGTCGCCGGTTTCTGGTCGGCAGTGCTGGGGGCGTTTGTCTACGCCCTCATATCCTGGGCGGCCAGTGCACTGGTGTTTGGGCACCGCCGCGACTAGGGCGCCCACGCTGTTTTTTCGCCACCGATTGGGAACCAGTCGAGCCGATGTTTGCATCTGAATCGGCTGCGTTGTGGCTGCTTGTCACCGGCACCTTTCTTGCCGCCGGCTTCGTCAAGGGCACCGTAGGGCTGGGCCTGCCCAGCGTGGCGATGGGACTGCTGACGCTGAGCCTGCCGCCGGTGCAGGCGGCCTCGCTGATGCTCCTTCCCTTGTTGGTCACCAACCTGTGGCAGATGCTTGCCGGCCCGGCCTTGCGCGCCATGGTGCGGCGCTTTGCCTCGATGATGCTGCTGTCCTTCGCCGGCACCCTGGCCACCGCCGGTGTGATGAGCGGAGATCGCGCGCGGCTGGCGGCCTTTGGGCTGGGTGTCGTGCTGGTAATCTCGGCGGCACTGGGTCTGTCCTCGTTGCGGCTGCGGGTGCGCCGCGACAGGGAGCGCGGCCTGTCGCCCTTGATGGGCCTTGCCACCGGCCTTATCACCGGCGCCACCGGCGCATTCATCTTTCCTTCGGTGCCTTATCTCGCGGCGATGGACTTGAGCAAGGAAGAGCTGATACAGGCGCTTGGCCTTTCGGCGGTGGTGTCCTCCGTCGCGCTGGGTACGGCGCTGTACCTGCAGGGCACGCTGAGCCTGCCCCTGGCAGGTGTCTCGGTCTATGCGCTGCTGCCGGCGTTTGCCGGCATGATTGCCGGCCAGCAACTGCGCCGCCACGTCAGCGAACAGGCGTTCCGCAAGGTTTTTCAGTCAGGGATCCTGCTGCTGGGCTTGTTTCTGGCTTTTAAAAATCTCTCCTGAATTAAAGGTGCCACCTGGAAACCCGCCACAGAAGCGGGTTTCCAGGTGGTGCCTGGTCAGATCGTCTCCCGCCTGCCCGGGGTGCGTGGCCAAGCTGCTATATTGGTGTCCTGTTTTCAATCCTGATTCATGCACATGAACAAAGTCGGTCGCAACGATCCGTGCCCCTGCGGCAGCGGCAAGAAATACAAGCATTGCCACCAGTTGAGCGAGCGGGGAGGCGCGGCGCCGAGCGTTGTACAGGCCTTTGCGCCGCCGGACGCGCGTGAGAGCCGGCTAGTCAGCCAGGGCAATGCCTTGCAGTCGCAGGGACGGCTGGAGGAAGCGGCCGACTGCTACCGCCAGGCCATTGCCATTAATCCTGGCGCCGCGGAATTGCACAGCAACCTGGGCAACCTGTTCGACAGCCTGGGCGAACGCGACGAGGCGGTGGCGAGCTACCGCAAGGCGCTGGCGCTCAAGCCTGATGTTGCCGCGGTACACAGCAATCTTGGCCTGACGCTGCAGACGCAGGGCCGCTTTGACGAGGCGGTGGCGAGCTACGGTCGGGCCATCGCCCTGCAGCCCGATTACGCCGGCGCGCATTTCAACCTCGGCCTCGCGCTGCAGGCGCAGGGCCGGCACACGGACGCGGCGGCGAGTTACCGCAGGCTGCTCGCCCTGAGACCGGATTATGCGCAAGGGCATAACAACCTTGGCGCCGCGCTCGAGGCCACCGGCAGCCTGGAGGAGGCGGTCGCGAGTTATCGCAAGGCGATCGCGCTCGACCCGGCGCTGCTTGCGGCGCAGAACGGCCTTGCGTCGGCGCTGGGGCGTCTGGTGCCACTGTGGCATGTGCCGATGATGAACGACGTCATACGCAATGAAGCCTATTACGACGCGCTGCGCGCCGCGGTCACGCCAGAATCGCATGTGTTTGAAATCGGCACCGGCTCGGGCCTGCTTGCCATGATGGCGGCACGGCTGGGCGCGAAAAGCGTCACCACTTGCGAAGCCGAGCCGTTGATCGCCGCCACCGCGCGGCGCATCATCGCCGACAACGGCCTTGAAGCGCGCATCACGCTGCTGGCCAAAAAATCCACCGACGTGAACATCGGCACCGACATGGTGCAACCGGCCGATGTCATGGTGTCGGAGATACTGTCAAGCGAGTTGCTCGGCGAACGCGTGCTCGCCAGTCTGGAGGATGCCAGGCGCCGCCTGCTCGCGCCCGGCTGCCGCATCATCCCGGGCGCCGGCAGCATCATGATTGCGTTGTTTGGCGGCGAGGACATCGCCGGAAACCTTGCGGTGGGCGAGGCCTGCGGTTTTGACCTGCGCCAGTTCAATGCCATCGTGCCGCGGCGCCAGACCATCGCCAGGAGTGATCTCGCCATCGAGATGCTCAGCGCCGACACCGAGGCCTTCCGCTTTGATTTTTCCGCGCCTGAACTCGTGCCGCCCGAGTCCCGGCTGCTGCGCATCCCGGTTACCGCCGCCGGCCGCTGTCACGGCGTCATTCAGTGGATACGCCTGGAAATGATCAAGGACATCGTCTTTGAAAACCATCCGGCGGTGAGAGCCGCCGCATCCGGCTGGACGCGCTGCGCCTATGTGTTTGCGTCGCCGCTGGAAGTGAGGCCCGGTCAGGTGCTGCGGGTGTCGGCCGCGCACAATCGCATTTTCCCCTGGTTCGAGTTGCAGGGAATCGACTAGGTAACCGGCTGGAAATGCCCGTCTGGCGGGCGTTTCCAGCCGTTGTGCCGGGTGCCGCCGGTTATTTCTTGCCCAAGCCCAGGCGCGCGGCGCCCTCGGTGTAGAGCTTGGTTTTTTCCTTCATGAACGCATCCATCTCGGCGCCGCCGACATTGACCAGTTCAAAGCCGCTTTTGGCGGCAAGCTCGCCCATTTCCGCGTCCTTGTTCAGCGCCATGAACAAGTCAGACAGGCGTTTTTTCACTTCCGGCGGTGTGGACTTGGGCACGCCGATGCCGCGGTAGGCGCCGTCGACCCAGTCGACGCCCAACTCGCGGAAGGTCGGCACATCGGGCAGCAGCGGGTGGCGCTTTTCCATGGCCACGGCAAGGGCGCGCATCTTGCCCTTGTTGTTGATGGCAAACGCCGTGTAGGACATGGCGCCGCCGACATGGCCGCCGAGCACGGCGGTACTCATGTCACCGGTGCCCTTGAACGGGATGTAGGTGGTCTTGACGCCAAAGGCGGCGTCCAGGCGCTCGTGCGCGGCGTGATTGGCCGAGTTCAGGCCGGAACCGCCGAGCGAGATCTTGCCCGGGTTGGCCTTGGCTGCGGCGATGAAGTCCTGGAAGGTCTTGATCGTGCTCGATTCGGGCACGATCAGCGCGTCGGGCGTGTAGTGGAACCAGAACACCGGCGTGATGTCCTCGGTCTTGTACTGAACCTGGCCTTCGAGCGGCTGGAAGACGATGTGCGGCAGGTTGATGCCGACGACGTTAAGGCCGTCACCGGCGAGCTGGTTCATCTGCGCCCACATCAGGCCGCCGCCGGCACCCGGCTTGTACTGGATGATGGTTTCGATCGCGGCGCAGCGCTTTTTCAACACCATCTGCTGGTGGCGGGCCGACAGGTCGGACTCACCCCCGGCGGGGAAGGCCTGGTAGTAATTGAGGTTCTTTTCGGGACAGGCCTGCGCTTGTGCCGGGGGCGCGGCCAGCATGGCCAGCGGCGCGGCCAGCAGGCACAGTGTTGTGGCGAGTTTTTTCATGCTGACTACTCCTGACTATTCTATTGTGATTATGCAATCCGGCGCTTCGACACCGTAACGGGCAGATTACCATCAACGAAGTGAGGAGGGGCGCGTCGGAACAAACCTTCTTCGCTTTCGTGCCGGCACAGAACCTGCCTTATTAAGTTGCCTGGTCCTTGCCCTTGTTCACGGTACGCAAAGCGCCGGCAATGGCTTTGAGCAGTTCTTCGCGCTTGACCGGTTTGGTGAGATAGGCGGCCGCGCCGAGCTGCATGCCGCGCAGGTAGTTCTCATCATCCACCCGGCCGGTAAGCAGTATCACCGGTATCGCATGCGTGGTCTCGTCGCGGCGCAATACGTCGAGCAGCTCGAGGCCATCCATGTAGGGCAGCGAGATATCCGACAGGATAAGGTCGGGCAGCGCCGACAGGATGGCGCGTATGCCTTCGGCAGCGTCTGCAGCCACGCGCACATCGTAGCCCGCCGAGCTGAGGTGCATCTTCAGCGCTTCACGCAGCGAGGTGTCGTCTTCGATTAAAACTACCGATGCCATTGTTCCATCTTATACCGTGCAAGGCCTGGCTGGATTGAAAGAGTGGCCGCCATCATGGATGATACGGGCAATATGCTGGAAACGCCCGACTGGCAAGGCTTTCCAGCCGATTGCCTTGCTTGAGCCGGGCGCTGGGTAGGGGTTATGCGGCTGCCGAGAGCGGCGCGGCGACCTGCTTGATGCCCATTTCCTTGAGGGTCGCGGCAACCGCGCTGACGACATTGCGCATCTCGTTGGCGTCGATGGCGCCGATGCAGCCTACGCGGAAAGTCTCGACCTTGGTGAGCTTGCCCGGGTAGAGGATGTAGCCGCGGTCGCGCACTTTTTCGTAAAAGGCCTTGAAGTTGTAGGCGGGGTCGGCCGGTGCGTGGAAGGTGACGATGATGGGCGCCTGGATGGCCTTGGGTAAAAAGGGCCGGAAGCCCAGGGCCGCCATGCCTTCGATCAAGGCGTCGCAATTGGCCTTGTAGCGTGCGCCGCGCGCCGGCTGCCCGCCGGCCGCCTTGAACTGGTCGACCGCGGCGCGCAACGCGGCGACGACATGCGTCGGCGGGGTGTAACGCCATTGCGTGGTTTTCTCCATGTAGGTCCACTGGTCGTGCAGGTCCATGGCAAGCGAGTGGCTGTTGCCGGCGCATTTTTCCAGCGTGGCTTTTCGGATGATGACAAAACCCATGCCGGGCACGCCCTCCAGGCATTTGCCCGAGGCGGCGATGAGTGCCTCAAAGGGAATCTTGCGCACGTCGATGGCTATGGCGCCGAACGAACTCATGGCGTCGATGATCAGGCCCTTGCCGCGCCTGGCGCATTCGGCGGCGATGTCGGCCAGCGGATTGAGGACGCCGGCGCCGGTTTCGCAGTGCACCTGCGCGACGTGGGTGATGGACGGGTCGGCGTCGAGCGCATCGGCGATCATTTTCCCGGTCGGGTGCTTGTCCTCGGCGATGGCGAGCTCGACGGCGTCGCGGCCGAGATATTTGCAGATTTTCAGGATGCGCTGGCAGTAGGCGCCGTTTTGCGGCACCAGCACCTTGCCATTCCTGGGAACCAGCGTGCCGATGGCCGCCTCGACCGAGAAGGTGCCGCTGCCCTGCAGCGGAACGCAAACGTGGCTGGCTTCGCCGTTGACGACGGCGACAAGGTCCTGGCACAGGCTTGCCGTGATGGCGTTAAAGGAGGCATCCCACGACCCCCAGTCTCGCAGCATCGCCTGCTTGGTGGCAAGCGAGGTGGTCAGGGGGCCGGGGGTGAGCAGGATGGGGTCGTTGCCGATGATCATGTTGTTTCCTTCCAGAAGGCCGTCCGGGTTCCGCAGCTGCCGGAACGTTGGCAGGGCATAAGTTTAACTGCTGCCGGCGGGGCGGCGCCAGCCCTGTGTGCTGCGATCGACCAGGCGCCCGAGGGCAAGGTAGAACAGGCAGACCACCGTCGAGGTGGCGGCTATGAGCATGGCCATCGCCGCGGCGGCGCCGATTTCTCCGGCTTCATCGAGGTTGAGGATGGCGATGGCGGCGAGCTTGGTGTCGGGAGAATAAAGGAACACCACCGCCGAAATGGTGGTCATGGCGTTGATGAAAAAATAGCGGCTGATATCGACCAGTGCGGGGGTGCAGATGGGCAGGGTGACGCGCCAGAAGGTTTTGTAAAACGGCACCTTGAGCGAGGCGGACACCGCCTCGAACTCATTGTCGAGGGCCTTGAGCGCGGTCACCGCAGTGAGGTGGCCGGTGGTGTAAAAGTGCACGATGGTGCACAACACCAGGATGGTGAGGGTGTGGTAAAGCGGATTGAGCGGGTTGTCCGGGTGGACGAAAAAGAAAATATAGCTCAGGCCCAGCACCAACCCGGGCACCGCCATGGGCAGCGTGGCGAGCAGCCGGACACAAGGCCGCAGCCAGTCCATGCCGCGGGTTTTTTCCAGCAGGTAGGCGCCGATAAATACCATGGCGGTGCCGAACAGGGCGCAGCAAAAGGCCAGCGTCAGGCTGTTGAAGAAGGCGACGTTGACCTCGGCATCGACGAGGCCGAAGGTGTAGTGGCGCAGCGTGAGCGACATGTCGTAAGGCCAGAACTTCACGAACGAGGCGAAAAACGCCATGCCCAGCACCGCCAGCATCAGCAGCACCACCAGCAGGCAATACGCGCTCATCAGCCAGTCGAACAGCGGCGCGGGCCTGGGAGCGTAGGGCACGGCGCGCGAGGAGAGCTGGGCGTTTTGCCTGTCCTGCAGGAAATAATCGACGACAAAGGTGAGCACCGCCGGGGCGAGCAGCAACAGGCCGACCACCGCGCCGCGCTCGAAGTCCTGCTGGCCTATGACCAGCTTGAACACATCGGTGGCGAGGACGTTGAAATCACCGCCTATCACCTTGGGTATGCCGAAGTCGGTGATCACCAGGGTAAAGGTCACCATGGTCGCGCTGATCAGGCCGTACTTGGCGCCGGGCAGGGTGATGGTGAAAAACTTGCGCAATGCCGAGGTGCCGAGGGCGTCGGCGGCCTCGTAAAGGCGCGCGTCCGAGAGCGACAGTGCCGTGACGAGAATCATCAGCGCGTGCGGGAACACGCTGAAAATCTCCGCCAGCACAATGCCCGGGGCGCCGTAGATGGAGTTGATGCCCAGCCATTGCATCAAGTCTTTTAGCGCGCCCTGGTTGCCGAACCAGTAAATCAGCGAGATGGCCGACAGCAGCGAAGGCGCGAGCAGCGGAACGAGGGTGATGGTGCGCAGCACGCCCTTGGCCGGCATGCAGCTCCTGGCAATGGCGTAGGCGAACACAAAGGCGGCAGGAATTACCGCCAGCGTGACCGCGGCCGACACCCAGAGGCTGTTCCACAGCGATTGCGCCAGCGAAGGCGACTCAAAATAGGAAACGAAATTGGCGAGGCCGACAAAGGCCCCGTCCTTGCCCTCGACGCTCTTTACCAGCAGGGTGGAGAGCGGGGCGAGCAGGAAGACCACCAGCGTCATGCCTATGACAAGCAGCAGCAGGTGGGCGATGCGGTCGGACCAGTAGGTGCGCAGGCGCGGCACTGCGCCGCCATGCAGGACCGCTGCGGTTGCGCTCGCGCTCATTGCGCGGCGTGGAAAATGCGCATGCGCTCGGCCATGACACGAATACGCAGCCGGCTGCCTTCCGCGAGGCCCAGTTCATCGAGCAGGTTGAGCGAGAAGTAGACGGTGACCGGTTGGTCTTCCATTTTTTCGAGCGCCACCCGTACGTGGCAAAAGGCGCCGAGAAACTCGATTTTCTGGATCCGGCCCCAGACAGAGTGCGGGTCGTCGTCCTCGACATTGCGCGCCAGCAGGTCCTCGGGGCGCAGGTAGATGCGGATGGTGTCGTCGTTCGCAACGCTGTGGCCGGCTCCGGGCAGCTGGAAGCTGCGCGCACCGATGCGATAGCGCCCGTCGCCTTCGCTCAGCGCGTTAAGGACGTTGATCTTGCCGACAAAATCGGCGACAAAAGGCGAGGCCGGTTCACGGTAGATTTCCAGCGGCGTGCCGACCTGCTCGATGACGCCGTGGTTCATCACGACGATTCGATCGGCCATTGCAAGCGCCTCTTCCTGGTCATGGGTGACCATGATGGTGGTGACGCCGACTTTTTGCTGCAGCGCGCGCACCTCGCCGCGCAGGCGCAGGCGTTCCAGGGCATCGAGCGCCGACAGCGGTTCGTCAAGCAGCAGCAGGCCGGGCGAGGTGGCGAGGGCGCGGGCGAGCGCGATGCGCTGCTGCTGGCCACCCGAGAGCTGGTTGGGGTATTTGGCTTCGCTGCCGGGCAGTCCGACCAGTTTGAGCAGTTCGGTGACTTTTTTCGCCGCCTCGGCGCGCGGCACCTTGCGGTTGACCAGGCCGTAGGCGACGTTGGCGGCGACGCTGAGATTGGGAAACAAGGCGTAGGACTGGAAAACGATGCCGTAGTCGCGCTGTGGCGGCGGCAGCAGCGAGATGTCGCGTCCGTTTTGCACGATGCGTCCGGACGACTGGGTTTCCAGGCCGGCGATAATGCGCAACAACGTGGTCTTGCCACAGCCCGAAGGTCCGAGGAAGCACACCAGTTCACCCTTGCGGATGTCCAGGTTGATGTTCTTCAGCGCCTGGAACCTGCCAAAGTTCTTGCTGATGTCTTCAATGCGCAGAAATGCGTCGTCGCTGCTCAAGTAAAAACCCTTTGCTGGTGCCGGCTTAAATGCAAAGCCGCAAAGAACGCAGGTCCTGCGTCGCTTTGCGGCTTGTGCCCTGGCTTGCTGTCGTTACAGGTCCGCCCTGCAATCAACGTTTCAGTCAACGATTCAATCAACGATTCAATCAGCGCTTTTCGGATTTGACGTCGTAGCGCTTGTTCCATTCGGCGAGGATGCGCGCGCGGTTGTCGGCAGCCCATTTGAAGTCGTTCTTCACCAGGCGCGCCTCGTAGTCCTTGGGCACGTTGGCCAGCGGCGGGGCGACGCCCGGTTGCGCGGTGATGGCGAAATTCTTGCCGTAAAGGATCATCGCGTCCTTGCTTGAGGCCCAGTCGGCGAGACGTTTGGCGGCGGCGAGGTTCTTGGTGCCCTTGTGAATGGCAAAGGCTTCAAGGTCCCAGCCCAGGCCTTCCTTGGGGAACACCAGGTCGATAGGCGCGCCCTTGGCCTTGTTGGCATTGCCGCGGTATTCAAAGGAAATGCCGACGACGAATTCACCGGAGGCTGCCATGTTGCAGGGCTTGGAACCCGAGTGCGTGTACTGGGCGATGTTCTCGTGCAGGGCGTCCATGTATTTCCAGCCGCCGCCCTTGCCGTTGTCGTCGCCGAACAACTGCAGCCAGGCGGTGACATCAAAGTAACCGGTGCCCGAGGAAGCCGGGTTGGGCATCACCACCTGGCCCTTGTAGACGGGCTTGGTCAGGTCTTTCCAGGTTTCGGGTTTGGGAATGTTCTTTTTCTTTGCCTCGACGGTGTTGAAGCAGACCGTGGCACCCCAGACATCCATGCCGAACCAGGCCGGCGGGTTTTTCTTGTCGACGTACTTGCTCATCAGCGCGTCGTAGTTGAGCGGTTTGTAGGGCTCGAGCATACCGTTGGAGTCGAGCAGCGACAGGCTGGAGGCGGCCACGCCCATCACCACATCGGCCTGCGGGTTGGCTTTTTCGGCCAGCAGTTTGGCGGTGACCACGCCGGTGGAGTCGCGCACCCATTTGATGTCGATGTCCGGGGCGAATTTGCGGAAGCCTTCTTCATAGGCCTTGAGTTGGTCGGTCTCGAGCGCGGTGTAGACCAGCAATTGCGTTTTTTGCTGGGCCAAGGCCGCGGTGCAAAACGCCAGCGACAGGGCGGTTGCCAGCAGGCTTTTGAGTTTGAAGGTCATGGTGTTCTCCTGAATGGAAGGTGGCGAAAGCGGTGTGGCGGTGGAACTTGGACTATCGGGTGTTCAGGTTACAACAATGTGACAGGCAATCCAACTGCGGCCGGATCGGGCCCGGGGAGCCGGGTTCAGGCGGTGGCGCCGACGAAATTGCGCCCGCGCGGCCCCTGCATGGCGTCGTCCATCATGCCGCGCGCCGCGTCATCGGTCACGCCATAGGCGGAAAAGCGCGTATCGACGCCCAGTTCGCCAAGAAACGCCTCGAGCGCGGCGGCCGGGTCGGTGACTTCGTGCCCGAACACCCGGGCGAGCACCGCATCGCGATCCGGCCGTTTGCCCTGGGCCAGGCGCCAGACCATGGGCAGGGTGAAGGAGCAGGCGAGTCCGTGGGGCAGGCCGTGCAGCAGGGTCATGTCATACGAGATCGAATGCGCCAGTGCCGTCTTGGTGTTGGAAAACGCCAGGCCGGCCTGCAGGCTGGCGCGCGCTGCGGCGCTGCGCAAGGCATTGTCCCCGGGGTTTTTTAACAGTGCGGGCAGGGTGGCGATGACGGTGCGCGCGGCTTCGACGGCCAGCGCGTCGGAAACCGGATTGCAATTGACGTTCCAGATCGATTCGAGCGCATGCGACAGCGCGTCAAGACCGCTGTTGCGCGTCACCGCGGCCGGCAGCGACAGCGTCAGCTCCGGGTCGACCAGCGCGGCTTCGGGCCAGGTTTCGTTGAGGTGCAGCGAGTATTTTTTCGGCTTGGCGGGGGAGCGGTCCCACAGTGTCGCCCAGGGCGTGACCTCGCTGCCGGTGCCGGCGGTGGTCGGTACGGCGATCAGCGGCAGGGCGCGGGTGATTGCCGGCGCTTTTCCGGCCGCGAGCGCGGCGTGAATTTCGGCAAAGTCGCCGCTGGCGACCCCGGGCAGCAGCATTTTGGCGCTGTCGAGGACCGATCCGCCGCCAACCGCCAGCACCACGCAGTCCGGATGTTGCCGCCAGAAGGCCTTGTAGGTCTTGCTCACCCAATCGAGTTCCGGATTGGGCTGCACATCGTCGATGACCGCGGCGAGGCGCCCGCCCAGCATGGTTTCAATCCGTCCCCGCAGGCCGGTGGCCGCAGCCTCGGGAAAGGTGACGAGCACGGCGCGGCGATCACCGAGCAGGGCCGGTAGCTTGTCAAGGCCGCCCCAGCCGAAATGCACGGCAACGGGGTTGTGGTATTGCCAGGTGGCGCTCAATGCCGACTCCTTAGATGCAGATACACCACACAATCCCGTCATCCCCGCGAAAGCGGGGACCCAGTGACTTCCGACGAACGTCGCTGGATTTCCGCTTTCGCGGGAATGACGGAGTAGAAATTATTTCAGTTTTTCACTAAATGTAGCGTTTGCGTATGCTTGCCGACAGCAGGTCTATGCTGGTGACGAACAGGATGATGATGATCAGCACGGCGCAAGTCTGGGCGTACTGGAAGCCGCGTATGACTTCATAGAGCACCACGCCGATGCCGCCGGCGCCGACCATGCCCACCACCGAGGCCGAGCGCACGTTGGACTCGAGCCGGTACAGCGAGTATGAAATCCACAGCGGCAACACCTGCGGGATGACGCCGAAAATGATTTCCTCTATTGCGAGGGCGCCGGTTGCGCGCACGCCTTCGACCGGGCGCGGGTCGATGGCCTCGACCGCCTCGGCGAACAATTTGGCCAGTACGCCGGTGGTGTGCACCCACAGCGCCAGCACGCCGGCGAACGGACCGAGGCCGACGGCAACGATGAACAGCATGGCAAAGACCATTTCATTGATGGCGCGGCAGGCATCCATCATGCGGCGCACCGGCTGGTAGACCCAGGCCGGCACGATGTTGGACGACGAGAGCAGGCCGAAGGGCACCGCGCAAATGATCGCCAGCACCGTGCCCCAGACGGCGATGTGCAGGGTGATGATCATTTCCTTGAGGTAAATTTCCCAATCACGAAAATCGGGCGGGAAAAACTCGCTGGCGTACTTGGCCATGTTGCCCGAATCGCGAAACAGGTCCATCGGCCGGATTTCAGCGCCGTTCCAGGCCCAGCCGAGAAAAATCAGGAAGGCCGCCCAGCCGAACAACTGCGGCAGGGTGCGGCCCGCGGCGGGATCCGCGGGCAGCGTCAGCGGGGCGGCGGTGCTCATGGCTTACTTGACCAGTTTCGCCAGGTCGGCGAGCTTGCGGTCGATCTCGGCGATTTTGGTGGTGCGCTCCTGGGCGTTCATCTTGTCGTCGTTCTCGAACTTGATGCGGTCCTTGTACAGCTCAAGTTGGCGGATCGGCACCAGTTGCAAGTCGGTCGAATCGCGAAAGCCGGCAATTTGCTGCATGCCCTTGAGGATGTCTTTTTCGCGCTGGTCCTTGCCGTAGCCGAGGACGAATTTCCTGATCTTATCCTTCATTTCGGCCGGCAGGTCCTTGCGCCAGACCAGCGGGTCGCGCGGAATGAGCGGCGATGTCCAGAGGATTTTTACCTCCTCGCGCTTGGCGGCATCACGCAACTTGAGCTTGTCCAGTTCCTCGCTGTTGTTGGTGGCGACGTCGATCTGCTTGTTCAGCACCGCCAGCAGGTTGCCGCCGTGGTTGGCGCTGCGGGTGACGCGAAAGACGTTCTTTGGATCGAGCTTGCGCTGGCTGAACACATAATAGGTCGGGACCAGCGTGCCTGAGGTCGATTGCGGGTCGCCCATGCCGAAGGACAGGGTCTTGCCGTTGGCCAGCATGTCTTCAATGGATTTGAGCGGGCTGTCGCGGTGGGTGATGATGTAGGAGTAATAACCCGGGCGGCCCTCAAGGTCGATGAATTGCGCGAACACCTCGCCGCCGGCGCGGTCGACCGCCTCGATCGCTGATTTATTGCCGTGCCAGGCGACCTGCAGCTTGCCAAAACGCATGCCTTCGATGATGCCGGTGTAGTCGGTGGCAAAAAAACCGTTGACCTTGACGCCGGTGGCCTTGGACATGTCGTCAAGGAAGGGCTGCCACAGTTGCCGCAATGCCGAGGACGAGTCGGTGGAAATGATGCCGAAATTCAGTTCCTGTTGCTGCGCGTGGACGCCGCCGGCGAACAATACCGCCGATGCGAGCGCCAGCAGGGCCTTGAGTGTGCGTTTCATCTTGGTCTTCTCCTTGGGGACGTGGAACGGGTGCTGCATTTTTTTGTGTCGGTAACGTGTGTGGCGTGTTGTTATTGTGCTCAGGCGGCAGCCGCTGCGGGCAGCGGGTTTTGCGGCATGGGGCTGACCGCTTCGGTGCCGTCGAGCAACTCTTCGACCGCCGCGCCGTAGAGCGACTGCAGCATGGGCGGGGTGAGGGTGTCGGAGGGGCCGTCGTAAATGACTTCGCCCAGCCGCAGGGCGATGGTGCGCGGGCAAAAGCGCCGGGCAAACTGCACCTGGTGCAGCGACACCAGCACGGTGATGCCGTGTTCGCTGTTGATGCGTGCGAGGATTTCCATCACGTTGCGCGCGCTTTCCGGGTCGAGCGAGGCGATCGGTTCGTCGGCGAGGATGACCTTGGCGTGCTGCACCAGGCAGCGGGCGATGGCGACGCGCTGCTGCTGGCCGCCCGAGAGGGTGCTGGCGCGCTGCCAGGCAATCTGTTCTATGCCCACGGCCTTGAGGGCGGCGTAGGCCTCGAGTTTTTCGGCCTGGGTAAAGCGGCCGATGATGCTGCGCCAAAGCGGCACGCGCGGCAGCAGGCCGGTCAGCACGTTGGTCAGCACGCTCAGCCGGCCGACCAGGTTGAATTGCTGGAAAATGAAGCCGATGTCGGCGCGCATGGCGCGTATGTCGCCGGCCACCTTGCCGTTGGTCTGTATGGCATGGGAGCCAACGCGCACCGCGCTGTGCCCCTGGTCGGCGGCGAGGAAACCGGAAATATGGCGCAACAGGGTCGATTTGCCCGACCCGGAGGCACCGATCAGCGCGACCATTTCGCCCGGCTTGACCGTCAGGCTCGCCTGCTTCAACGCCGGATGGCCGGCGCCGAAGGACTTGCTCAGTGATGTGACTTCGATTCCGGCAGGCAAGGTGTCTGTGGTCATATCGGCGGGTAGGCGACGATTATTGTCTTTTGGGATTGCAGCAATGTGACATGAAGTGACGGGGGGTGGCGCAGTTTGGCGCCACCCTGTGTCTTTTTGGGGCAATGCCTGATTTGTGCACAGTAGATTGTTGACAATCTACAAGATTGCGGGGTTTAATGTCAAGCATGAACAGCAATGCCCCCCGCGAAACCGCAGCGGCCGCCGCATCGCAGCAAAAATCCGCGATCGACCTGTTGCAAAACCACTCGCTGACCACGCTGGTGCAGCATGAAATCGAGCGCCTTATCGTTTCGGGCGAGTTGTCCGCCGGGGACAAGCTCAATGAGGCGGTGCTTGCCGAGCGCCTTGGCGTCAGCCGCGGCCCGGTGCGCGAGGCCTTTCGCGCCCTCGCCGAGTCGGGCCTGGTGCGCATGGAAAAAAACCGCGGGGTTTTCGTGCGCGAGGTATCGCTCGAGGAAGCGGACGAGATTTATGAAGTGCGGTCCGCACTGGACCGGCTGGTCGGGCGCCGGCTTGCCGAATCGATCAAGCCCGAACAACTGAAAGAATTGCGCGGCATTCTGGACGGCATGGAACAAGCCACAGCAAAACACGATATCGACGCCTATTACCCGCTCAACCTGAGCTTTCACGACAGCCTGGTGCAATTTACCGGTAATAAAAAATTGCTGGCGACCTACCGGCGCATCGTCAACGAGCTCAACCTGTACCGGCGCGAGACGCTGGCCAGCGTGGCCGGGGGCGGTGGCGGCCTGTCGCTGTCGACCCGCGAGCACAAAAAAATATACGACGCCATTGCCTCCGGTGACCCGGAGCGCGCCGGACAGGCGCTCTACGATCACGTTATGGCGAGCCGCGAGCGCATGCACCGCGCCAAAGGTATGAAAGGCCTGCCCGAACCCGCCAAAACCCCGCGCACAAGGAAAGCCGCATGACCGCCCGCCATCCCCTTACGGTAAACAACCGCAGTTATCGCTGGATGGACCGCCCGCTGGTGGTGGTCTGTGTCGATGGCTGTGAATACGACTACATCACCGCTGCGGTGGCCGCCGGCGTCGCGCCTTTTCTTGCGCGCATGATCGCCGCCGGCGCGGCATTCAAGGGCGATTGCGTGGTGCCCAGCTTCACCAATCCGAACAACCTGTCCATCGTCACCGGGGTGCCCCCGTCGGTACACGGCATCTGCGGCAATTATTTTTACGACCGCGACACCGACAGCGAAGTGATGATGAACGACCCCAAATACCTGCGCAGCGGCACCATACTCGCCGCTTTTGCCGATGCCGGCGCCAAGGTGGCGGTGGTCACTGCCAAGGACAAGCTGCGCAGCCTGCTTGGCCACAACATGAAAGGCATCTGCTTTTCCTCGGAAAAGGCCGACCAGTGCACGCTGGAAAAAAACGGCATAGACAAGGTGCTCGAGATGGTCGGCAAGCCGCTGCCCTCGGTCTACAGCGCCGACCTGTCCGAATTCGTCTTTGCAGCCGGCGTGAAAATCATGGAAAAGCACCGGCCCGACCTGATGTATTTGTCGACCACGGATTACGTGCAGCACAAGGCGGCGCCGGGCGCACCGGCCGCCAACGCCTTTTACCAGATGATGGATCCATACCTCGCCGCACTGGAAAAAATGGGTTGCACCGTGGCGCTGACCGCCGACCACGGCATGAACGACAAATACGGCACCGACGGCAAGCCCAACGTCATTTATTTGCAGGATGTGCTTGACGGCTGGCTGGGGCAGGGCGTGGCGCGGGTAATCCTGCCCATCACCGATCCTTACGTGGTGCACCACGGCGCACTGGGCTCGTTTGCCACCGCCTACCTGCCGGCGGCGGTGGATGTGCCCGACCTGCTTGCCCGCCTTGCCGCGATGCCGGGCATCGAGCTTGCATTGTCGCGCGCCGAGGGTTGCACACGCTTTGAACTGCCGCCCGAGCGCGAGGGCGACATCATCATCGTTTCGACCAAGCACGTGGTGCTGGGTACCAGCGCGGCGAAACACGACTTGTCCGGACTGGACGCGCCGCTGCGCTCGCATGGCGGCGTGTCGGAGCAGACGGTGCCGCTGCTGTTCAACCGCCGCACCGGCGGCATTCCGGGCAAGGCGCGGCTGCGCAATTTTGACATTCTGGACGTGGCGCTCAATCACCTGGAGGTTGCATGAGTTCCGTTCTCAAACCCAAGCTCGCCGCCGATTTTCGCCGCGAGGCGATGCGCATCGCCGGTGAGAAGGTGCATCGCGACCGCGTAATCGAAATCCACAATCCGTTTAACGGAGAACTGGTGGGCACGGTACCCAAGGCGACGCTTGACGACGTGAGGCGCGCATTTGCCGTGGCCAAGGCCTACAAACCGACCCTGTCGCGCCACGAGCGTGCGCAGATACTGCGGCGCGCGGCCGACATTTCACGCACCCGCGTCGACGAAATTTCCGATCTCATCACCGCCGAGGCCGGGCTGTCGAAAAAGGACTCGCTGTACGAGGCCGGGCGCGTCTATGACGTGTTCAATTTCGGCGCCAGCGAGGCGCTCAAGGACGACGGGCAGATTTTTTCCTGCGACATCACCCCGCATGGCAAGAAGCGCCGGGTCTACACGCAGCGCGACCCGCTGCTCGGGGTGATCAGCGCCATCACGCCCTTCAACCACCCGATGAACCAGGTGGCGCACAAGCTGATTCCTTCCATCGCCACCAACAACCGCATCGTGCTAAAGCCCTCGGAGAAGGTGCCCCTGTCGGCGATCATGCTCGCCGACATCCTCTACGAAGCCGGCTGCCCGCCGGAAATGGTCCAGGTGGTTACGGGTGACCCGCGCGAAATCGCCGACGAACTGATCACCAACGCCGATGTCGACTTGATCACCTTCACCGGCGGTGTCTCGATAGGCAAGTACATCGCCTCGAAAATGGGTTATCGCCGCGCCGTGCTCGAGTTGGGTGGCAACGATCCGATCATTGTCATGGAAGACGCCGACCTGGAAGAGGCGAGCAGCCTTGCGGTGCAGGGCTCGTACAAGAACTCCGGCCAGCGCTGCACCGCGGTGAAGCGCCTGCTGGTGCAGGAGTCGGTGGCCGACCGTTTTGTCGAAATGGTGGTGGCAAAAACCAAGGCATGGACTTACGGCGACCCGATGGACAAAACCAACGAAATGGGCACGGTCATCGACGAGCAGGCGGCCAAACTGTTTGAGTCGCGCGTCAACGAAGCGGTGGCAGGCGGGGCCAAACTGCTGGTCGGAAACATTCGCCGCGGCGCACTGTATTCACCCACCGTGCTCGATCATGTCGACCCGAAAATGACGCTGGTGATGGAAGAGACCTTCGGCCCGGTGTCGCCGGTGGTACGCTTCAAGACCATAGACCAGGCCATCGCCATCTCCAACGGCACGGCTTACGGCCTGTCATCGGCGGTGTGCACCAACCGCATCGATTACATCACGCGCTTTGTCTCGGAATTGAATGTCGGCACGGTGAATGTGCGCGAAGTGCCCGGCTACCGGCTGGAACTGACGCCTTTTGGCGGCATCAAGGATTCGGGCCTCGGCTACAAGGAGGGCGTGCAGGAGGCGATCAAGAGCTTTACCAACGTCAAGACCTACTCGCTGCCATGGGTTTGAGTTCCATGGGTTTGAATTTCGCGGGGCTGAACGGCTAAGTGCAAAACCTGCTCAACCTGCTGTCGGCAATCGCACTGCTGGTATGGGGCACGCACCTGGTGCGGGCCGGCATCCTGCGCATCTACGGGGCCAAGCTGCGCGAGGTGCTGTCGCGCAGCGTCAGCAACCGTTTTACCGCGCTGCTGGCGGGCCTGGGGGTCACCGGCCTCATCCAGAGCAGCACGGCAACCGCGCTGATCGCCACCTCGTTCACCAGCCGCGGCCTGATCACCACCGCGCCGGCGCTGGCCATCATGCTTGGCGCCGATATCGGCACCAGCATGATGGTGCAGGTGTTTTCGCTCAACCTGTCGTGGTTGTCGCCGCTGCTGCTGTTCTCCGGCGTGGTGTTGTTCCTGTCCTGGCAAAACAGCACCGCAGGGCGCATCGGCAGGGTGCTGATAGGCCTCGGGCTTATCATTCTTGCGCTCAAGCTCATCCTGGTGGCGACGCAACCGTTCACACAGGGCGCCGGCGTCAAGGTGATGTTTGCCTCGCTGACCGGTGACATCCTGCTCGACATGCTGGTCGGCGCGTTGTTTGCGGTGTTGTCCTACTCCAGCCTGGCCGTCGTGCTGCTGACTTCGGCGCTGGTGTCCACCGGCATTATTTCGGTCAAGGTGGCGCTGGCGCTGGTGCTGGGCGCCAACCTGGGCAGCGGCATCCTCGCCGTGCTGACCACGCTCAACATGAGTCCGGAGGCGCGCCGCGTGCCCCTTGGCAACCTCATCTTCAAGCTGCTCGGATGCCTGATGTGCGCGCCGTTTCTCGGAACGGTGCAGCAGGCGCTGGCGTCGTTCGATCCCAATGTCCAGCGCATGGTGGTCAACTTTCACCTGCTGTTCAACCTTGCCCTCGCGGCGGTGTTCATTTACGCCACCGGACCGGTGGCGCGGCTGACCGAGCGCCTGTTGGTTGCGCCGCGGCGCGGCGAAGACCCGTCACGCCCGCGCTACCTTGACGACAGCGCGCTGGCGACGCCATCGCTCGCCATTGCCTGTGCGGCGCGCGAGGCGCTGCGCCTGGGTGACGTGGTGGAAACCATGTTGAAGGGCGTGATGACGGTGCTGCAGACCAACGATATCGCGCTGGGCAAGCGCCTGCGCGCGCTCGATGACACGGTCGACGACTTGTACACCGCGATCAAGCTTTACATGACGCAGATCAGTCATGAGGCGCTGGAGGATGCCGAGAGCCGGCGCTGGACCGACATTGTCTCCTTCACCATCAACATGGAGCATGTCGGCGACATGTTGGAGCGCATCCTCATCGACCTTGAAGAAAAGAAAATCCTCAAGAACCGAAGTTTCTCGGAGGCGGGAATGGCGGAGATCTGCGACCTGCACCAGCGACTGGTGGCCAATTTGCAGCTGGGGCTGTCGATATTCCTGGAAGGGGACCTGAAAAGCGCCCAACGCCTGATCGAGCAAAAGGAGCAGTTTCGCAATCTCGAGATGAGCTACGCCGACAACCACATCATGCGATTGGTTGGCAACACGCCGCAAAGCATCGAGACGAGTTCGCTGCACCTTGACCTGATCAGCGACATGAAGCGCATCAATTCGCACATCTGCTCCATCGCCTACCCGATACTCGAGCAGGCCGGCGTGCTCAGCCCGAGCCGACTGCGCCAACGCAAACGCGCCGCCGCGCCGGCCGCGCTTCCTCCGGGCGAACCGCGCCACGTCTGAAAAGGGAACAAACAATGCCTATGTCGATCACCGATATTTGCGAGCTGTTCGAGAGCAAAGGACACCTGGCCTATTCGGGGGAACCGGTCACCCAGCTCGAACATGCGCTGCAGAGCGCCCACCTCGCAGAGCGCGCCGGGGCGCCGGGCAGCCTGGTCAGCGCCTGCTTCCTGCACGACCTCGGGCATTTGCTCAACGACCAGGGCGAGACGCCGACCGCGCGCGGCATAGACGACACACACCAGTATTTCGCCATTCCGTTCCTGCGCGGCGTGTTTGGCGACGAGGTCCTCGAGCCGATCCGGCTGCACGTGGATGCCAAGCGCTACCTGTGCCGCGCGCGACCGGACTATTTCGCCGGCCTGTCGCCCGATTCCAGGCGCAGCCTGGAGTTGCAGGGCGGCATTTACCTGCAGGACGAGGCGGACGCTTTTATTGCCCGTCCGCACGCCGGCGCGGCGGTGCAACTGCGCCTCTGGGACGATGAGGCCAAGGTGGCCGGGCTTGACACGCCGTCACTGGCGCATTTTGCCGTCCACCTGCGCGCCTGTGCCCTGCGTGCCGGGCGGGCAGCCTGATTGCCGCCGGCCCCCGCGCCGGTGAGGCCGCGGCTCTGACCGCATGAATCTCGACCTCGAGGTCACCCTGCTGGTGCTGGGCGCCGCGCTGATGCACGCCTCGTGGAACACCATGCTCAAGTCGAGCGAGTCCAAGCTGCTCGACACGACCTTGATTGTCGCCTTTGGCAGCCTGATTGCACTGGCCTGCCTGCCTTTCCTGCCCCTGCCCGAGCGCGCGAGCTGGCCCTGGATAGGGCTGTCGGTGACCCTGCACCTGTTTTACTATTTCGCCCTCATCGGCGCCTACCGCCACGGCGACCTCTCGCACACTTACCCGCTGATGCGCGGCACGGCGCCGCTGCTGATCGCACTGGCCGGGCCGCTGGTGTTGAGCGAGCACCTGCCACTGCAAGGCTGGCTGGGCATCTTGTTGATAAGTTTTGGCATCATCGCACCGGCGTTCAAGTCGCTCACCCATCCGGGCACCCACAGGGCGACCATGTATGCGCTGGCCAATGGCGCCATCATCGCCGCCTATACGATTGTCGATGGCAAGGGCGCGCGGCTGTCGGGCCATGCCATCGCCTATTCGCAGTGGCTGTTTTTCCTCGACGGATTTGCGCTTACAGCGATCGCCTATTACCGGCACGGCCGGGCGGTGACAGCCTATGCGTTGCGCCGCTGGCGCCCCGGCCTGATCGGCGCATTGCTCAGCATGGGCGCCTATGTCATCGCCATCTGGGCGATGACCCGCGCGCCGGTGGCAATGGTGGCGGCGCTGCGTGAAACCTCCGTGGTGATTGCCGCTATCCTGGGCGCAAGCTTGCTCAAGGAACCGCTCGGTATATGGCGCATCGCCGGCGCGGTGCTGGTGGTGGTGGGGATACTGACGCTGAAGGCATAGGCGCACGCCTTGCCGGCGTGAAGGCGTGGCGTACAATGCGCGCTTCCTGCAAATTGGTATTTTCTTTCCATGGTCCGCACCCGTTTTGCCCCCAGTCCAACCGGCTATCTGCACCTGGGTGGCGCGCGCACTGCGCTGTTTTCCTGGGCCTACGCGCGCAAGCACGGCGGCAAGTTCATCCTGCGCATCGAGGACACCGACCTGGAGCGTTCCACCGCCGCGTCGACGCAGGCGATCCTCGACGGCATGCACTGGCTGGGCCTCGATTACGACGAAGGCCCTTTCTACCAGATGCAGAGGCTGGAGCGCTATCGCGAAGCGGCGGACAAACTGCTGGGCGACGGCCACGCCTACTGGTGTTACGCCAGCAAGGAGGAACTTGAGGCGATGCGCGAGCAACAGCGGGCGCGCGGCGACAAGCCGCGCTATGACGGCCGCTGGCGCCCGGAAAATGCCAAGCGGCTGGGCCTGGTGGCGCCGGCGGGGGGCAAGCCGGTGCTGCGTTTCAGGAATCCCGATGACGGCGAGGTGATATTCAGGGACCTGGTCAAGGGCGCGATCACCATCGCCAACCGCGAAATCGACGACCTTGTCATCCTGCGCGCCGACGGCGTGCCGACCTACAATTTTGGCGTTGTCATCGACGACATGGACATGGAGATCACCCACGTCATCCGCGGTGACGATCATGTCAACAACACGCCGCGCCAGGTCAATTTGTACAACGCCCTGGGTGCGAAGCTGCCCGAATTCGCCCATGTGCCGATGATCCTGGGGGCGGACGGCGAGCGCCTGTCCAAGCGCCACGGCGCGGTCAGCGTGATGCAATACCCCGAGGAGGGCTACCTGCCAGAAGCCATGCTCAATTACCTGGCGCGACTGGGTTGGTCGCATGGCGACGACGAAGTGTTTTCGCTGGCGCAGTTTGTCGAGTGGTTTGACCTCGGGCATATCAGCCACTCGGCTGCCCAGTTCAATCCGGAAAAGTTGCGCTGGATGAACCAGCACTATCTCAAGGGGCGTCCTGACGCCGATCTGGCCGAACTAGTGCAGCCACGCATTGCCGCCGAGGGTGGCCGCTTTGACGGTAATCCGGCGTTGCATCAGGTGGTAGGGCTGTTCAAGGACCGCTCCGAAACGCTGGCGGTGCTGGCCGACGAAGCGATGATGTTCTACGGCGATGCCCGCGCCACGCCTGAATTGCTGGCGCAGCATGTGACCCTGGAGATGAAACCGGCGCTGGCTGAACTGGCGGTGAAACTCGCGGGTATTGCTGAATGGAAGGCCGAGGCGATCAGTGCGGCCATCAAGGCGGTGCTGGAGCAATTCAAGCTGAAAATGCCCAGACTCGCGGTTCCAGTGCGCGTAGTCGTATTTGGACGAATGCAGACGCCGGATTTGGCGGTGGTGCTGGCTCTGGCCGGGAAAAGCCGCGTCATCAGTCGTTTGCGCGAGGCTGCCGGCTGATTTTCCCCGCAAGGTGTCCGCGCTGCGCATCCGGAGGATAATTTGAACAGGCGAATTTACAGACACACCTGTTTACCCTTATAATCACGGGCTTCGTGGGGGTATAGCTCAGCTGGGAGAGCGCTTGCATGGCATGCAAGAGGTCAGCGGTTCGATCCCGCTTACC
>SESD01000325.1_pt1 | contig 29373 bp, 25 predicted proteins | sample 3171411 | NCBI WGS metagenome assembly SESD01 (sample SAMN06051880, study PRJNA518727) | freshwater metagenome | biome: subpolar coniferous forest; feature: holomictic lake; material: water; isolation source: holomictic Lake 442, 16.5 m depth | place: Canada: near Kenora, Ontario | collected...
AATGATTTTAAAAACGTTTGCCGTAATAAATTTGCAGACTTGAATTGCAGTTATTAGTTTGATCAGCTGGTTGGTTTGAGAAGTAGATAAAAATTCTGTATCTGATTTATTAGGGATTAGAAAACTATTAATACTGGATAACAGACCGCCAAGTTAAATAAGGTTACAATAATCGCATTTTTTGAATGGAGGTCTTCCTTTTGGCTGAAAAAATTATTCGTATCGCGACCCGTCAAAGTCCTTTGGCCTTATGGCAGGCAGAGCACGTCGCAGAATTATTGGTACGCGCATTTCCGGGGCTTAGGACAGAATTGGTTAAAATGGTGACGCGAGGTGATAAAATTCTCGATGCGCCTTTAGCCAAAGTTGGCGGTAAAGGATTGTTTGTTAAGGAGTTGGAGCAAGGTATGTTGGAAGGTTCCGCTGATATTGCTGTGCATTCCATGAAAGATGTGCCGATAGATTTTCCTGAAGGTTTGCATTTGGCAGCTATTTTAGCGCGTGAAGATCCAACCGATGCTTTTGTATCAAATCGTTATGCTTCATTAAACGATTTACCAGCCAAAGCGAAGATCGGAACCTCAAGTTTACGCAGAGAATGTCAGCTTAAACAAAAATTCCCGGATGCGGAAGTTCTACCATTAAGAGGCAATGTGAATACTCGCTTGGCCAAACTGGATGCGGGGGATTATGATGCAATTATTTTGGCCTCGGCGGGTTTAAAAAGATTGGGTATGGCTGATCGTATTACAGAGTCATTGGATGCAAGCGTCAGTTTGCCGGCAGTGGGGCAGGGAGCCATAGGCATAGAGTGTCGCGTTGATGATGTTGAAATCAATGAAATGTTAAAGGTTTTGCATGATACCAATACGGGATTGTGTGTTTCTGCTGAGCGAGCAATGAACACCCGTTTGAATGGTGGTTGTCAAGTGCCTATTGCAGGATTTGCTATTCTTCAAGGGGAGCAAATATTTATGCGTGGCTTGGTTGGTAATCCAGATGGTAGTGTACTTTATCGGACTGAGCATTCAGGTGGTTTGGACCAAGTGGAGGCAATTGGTCAAAAAATTGCTGAAGACTTATTGGCTCAGGGTGCGGATAAAATTCTGCAAGCGTTATTTCATTGAGTAACGTGTTGGGAAAGGCGCATGTTTTAGTCACGCGCCCTTCGCATCAGTCAGAAAATTTAAGCTGTTTAATTGAAGCATTGAATGGAGTCGCGGTTAGATTTCCAACCTTGGCTATTGCGCCGGTTGATGATTCCAGACACATTCAAAATACACTGGCACAATTGGAAAAATACCATTGGCTTGTTTTTATCAGTGCCAATGCAGTTACTATGCACGGATACTATTCAGATAGTGATAAAATAAAAAAATTTAAATCAACGCGAATAGCTGCAATAGGAAAAGCGACAAAGGATGCCTTGATAGTCGCTGGCTTGCCTGTTGATTTAGAACCTGAAAGTGTTTATAACAGTGAGGCATTACTGGCGATGCCAGAGATGCAGGATATTAAGGAACAACGGTTTTTGATCGTTCGTGGCCAAGGTGGGCTTGAAGTGTTGGCAAATACCTTGCGAAGTAGAGGCGCTAACGTGGATTATTTGGATGTTTATAAAAGGATCATTCCACCTTTTGATGGCACTCAATTAAGTTTATTGATTAAGCAAAGTAAGCTGGATGTCGTTACTATAACCAGTGGTGAAGCCTTACAGAACTTATTAATCATGCTGGAAAAAAAATATCATCAGCTTTTATTAGATATACCGCTGGTGGTGGTTAGTGAAAGAATCAGGCAATTAGCTGCCGAGATTGGCTTTAAAAAAATTGCAGTGACTAATAGTCCTTCAGATAATGCAATTCTTGAGACAGTAATAATGTGTGTAACAGGGGGAATAGAGTGGCAGAGTTGAGTGAGCAACAAGAACAAGAGCTAGGCGAGACTAAGCAAGCGCGCCGGTCGCGTAGCGGATTTTGGTTTGGCATTATTATTCTGACCATTATTTTAGGGCTTGCCGGTGTCGGTTTTTATCTTTTTACCCAGTTGCGTGATAAACAGGCTGATTTAGGTGGGGAGGTTAAAGGGCAGATGTCAAAGCAGATTGCTGACTACCAATCACAACTTGTTGCCATTCAGTCTCAACTAGCGACCCTTGAAGCTAATATTGCCGGAAAAGATACACACTTTACTAAAACACTTGCTGATTTCTCTCAGTTACATAATGAAAAGCTGGATAGTACTCGAAAAGAATTAAATGAATCAATTGTTGGAGTTCAGCGCCAATTAGGCAAGACGCGAGGTGATTGGTTAATCGCTGATGCAGAATATTTACTAAGTGTTGCCAATGAGCGATTGTATTTAATCAGTGATGTTAATACGACACGTGAAGCCTTGGAAGCAGCTGATCAACGCTTAAGGGAAAGTGGTGATGCCGGCACATTTAAAGTTCGCGAAGAGATTGCTCGTGAAATTTCAGATATTAAAAGTGTCATGGTTGCTGATGTTGTTGGTATTTATGCTTCAATTCAGACATTGCAAGACCGTGTTGATAAGTTAGTGTTATTGTTGCCTTATACAGGTAAGGCATTATCAGCTCCAGAAGTGGAAAAAAAACAGGCAGGACAATCGGAACAAGATCAAGGTGTGCTTGATTCAGCGATGAGTCAATTGAAGGGTATAGTAACTATCAGGCATACAGAACATGAAGTAGAAGAAATTTTGACGCCTGAAGAAGCTCAATTTATTCAAGAGCAATTAAGGGTTAAGCTGGAAATGGTTAAGATTGCTCTTGTTCAGCACAATGAAGCACTATTCCAATCGAGTCTTGCGGATGCAAAAAAATGGACTGAGTTGCATTTTATGAAAAATCAGGATGTTGCCAATTTTATTGCTGAATTGGAACGGTTTAGTAATATAAAAATACGTAGCCAGTTTCCTGATATTAGTTCGTCGTTAAAAATGCTTAAGGATATTACAAAGTTAAGGATAGAAGCTGATAAAGCAACGTCGCCAGTAGAGACGGCGACACCTGTTGACCCCATAAAGCCAGCTGAAATCGTCACTCCAGTTGAAAAAATTGAATCAATAAAGCCGACTGAAGCAGTGCCTGTAGGGAAATGAGAGATTCTTGATGAAAAAATTATTATATTTTCTGGGTCCTCTGTTTGCTACTGTTGCAGTCGCATATTTTGTAAATCAATCGCTGGAACAGTTTGACAGTCCAGGCTATGTGCTAATTGGTATTGGACATTGGTCGATGGAAACATCGTTGGTCGTTTTTGCTGTTAGCCAAGTCATTGTTTTTTACCTTTTGTATTTGTTATTTAGGTCGTTGGGTTATTTGTTAAGGCTGCCAGGACAACTTAAAAATCGTGGTAAAAATATAAAATTTAATCGCTCTCAAGAAGCGTTAATTGCTGGTTTAGTTGATTCTGCTGAAGGTAATTGGGAAAGAGCGGAAAAAGTTTTAATTAAGCATGCTACTCACAGTGGTGCACCGTTAATTCATTATTTGACAGCGGCAAAAGCAGCTCAATCGCGAGGTGCTTTTGATAAAAGGGATGAGTATTTAAAGCAAGCTACCGATCAGGCACCTGACTCCAGTTTGGTTATTGGGTTAACTCAAGCAGAGTTGAGTCTTTCAGGTAATCAGTTTGAACAAGCGCTCGAAACACTGACCCGATTGCATTCAATTGATCCAACTCATGCCACCGTTTTAAAATTATTACATCAAACCTATCAACATATTGGTGATTGGCAAGGTATACGAAAGTTACTTCCTTCATTGCATAGCAACAAAATTTTGATGGAGACTGAGGTAAAGCTACTAGAAATTCAAACCTTCAGTCAATTGTTAAAGGAGTCTGCAGGAAAGGGTAATCCAGAAGAAATTCAATTATTATGGTCTGAGATTCCAGATTACATAAAAACTGTTGCAGGAATCGCGGCGATTTATTTTGCAGCAATGATTAACGCTGGAATGGGAGTACTGATTGAAAATGACCTAGCTAATACTTTAACGGTTGTATGGGATGAAACTTTGGTTGTTTTGTTTGGTAGTATTCAATCTGATAATGCATCTAAACAACTTGAAACGGCAGAAAAATTGTCTTACGTACACCCGGAAAATGCAGTACTTTTGGGTGTCATGGGTAAATTGGCAATTAAATGTGGAGATACGTTTAAAGCAGAAAGTTATTTAGCCAAGAGTATTGCTGCTGAGCCGACAGTTGAGGCTTATCAATTATTGGGTGATTTATTATTTGTACAAGGGGATAAAGACAATGCCATCACGTTTTATAAAAATGGCTTGGAGTTGGCTTCCAGCGAAATTGTCAGTCAAATAAATACGTTATCGTAATGGCTATAATAGAGTACTATAATTAATAGTGTTCACTTAAAAACAGGTAAAGCTCATGAAGCATAATAAAATTGCAGTTTTTTTATTAGCACTTTTAACCAGTGCAGTCACTTTTGCTCAAGAGGCATCTGATAATTTTTCCGGAAACTGGAAAACAGAACAAGGAAAAAGTGTTGTTATTGCTAAGACAGAGGCTGGTTTTGTAGGTCAAACCGTTGAGAAAAAAATAGTTGTATTGAAAGACATTAATTTTACTGACGGTAAATGGGTAGCAGTTGTCTATAACCCAATAAAAGACGTAACTGCTGATTGTGAACTCTTTTTAGAGGGCAATAATCTTAAAATTATTGCGACAAAAGGACTATTTTCTAAAACCATTATTTGGACAAAAGAAATATAGTCGTTGTCTAAGGTGGGCAGTTTTTTCTGCCCACCGCTATTATCTAAAACAACTTATCCCACATATCATCAATTTTTTTGATGATATGTGGCGACATCACGATAGTTCTTCCCCATTCCCGGTTAGTTTCTCCTGGCCATTTATTGGTTGCATCAAAGCCTACTTTGGAACCTAATCCGGAAACCGGGGAGGCAAAATCAAGGTAATCAATGGGCGTGTTTTCCAGTATGGTTAAATCTCTTGCTGGATCCATACGGGTGGTCATTGCCCAAATAACATCTTGCCAGTTGCGGACGTCGATATCTTCATCAACGACGATGACAAACTTGGTGTACATGAATTGTCGTAGGAATGACCAAGTACCCAACATGACACGCTTTGCATGGCCTGGATATTGTTTTTTCATACTGATGACAGCCATGCGGTATGAGCAGCCTTCAGGTGGCAAGTAAAAGTCGACAATCTCCGGAAATTGTTTTTGTAAAATTGGTACAAATACTTCATTTAAGGCTACACCTAATATGGCGGGTTCATCGGGCGGTCTGCCGGTAAAAGTACTGTGATAAATAGGCGCTTGGCGTTGAGTAATTCTTTCGATAGTGAATACCGGAAAATCGGCTACTTCATTGTAATAGCCGGTATGGTCGCCATAAGGACCTTCAGGAGCGAATTCATTTGGATAGATAAAGCCTTCCAATACTATTTCTGCGCTTGCAGGCACTTGTAAGTCATTTATTATTGATTTGGCAACTTCTGTTTTACTACCACGTAACAAGCCTGCAAAGGCGTATTCTGATAAAGAATCCGGTACCGGCGTTACTGCGGCAAGTATGGTTGCAGGATCAGCACCCAGTGCAATTGATACCGGGAAAGGTTTGCCGGGATTTGCAGCTTGAAATTCTTTAAAATCCAATGCGCCACCACGATGAGCTAGCCAGCGCATGATGACTTTGTTTTTTGCAATGACCTGTAGTCGATAAATACCCAAGTTTTGTCTGTATTTATTTGGCCCTTTAGTAATTACCAGTGGCCAGGTGATTAAGGGAGCAGCATCTTCCGGCCAACAGGTTTGAATGGGGTAAACGCTTAAATCAATTTCATCATCTTGTCTAATCAGTTCTTGGCACGGGGGAGATGAAACCAGTTTTGGTGCCATATTTAACACCTGTTTGTACAGAGGGAATTTCTCCCAGGCATCCTTCATACCCTTGGGTGGCTCAGGTTCTTTTAGAGTTGCAAGTAATTGACCAATGCCGCGTAACTCAGTTACTGATTCCGCTCCCATACCCATCGCAACACGACGGGGCGTACCAAACAGATTGCCTAAAACCGGAATGTTGTAACCTGTTGGGTTTTCAAATAAAAGCGCAGGACCTCCTTGTTTTAAGGTTCTGTTACAAATTTCTGTCATTTCGAGATTAGGGTCAACAGGAATCGTGATTCGTTTTAGTTCACCTTGTTTTTCCAGTTGTTTAATGAAGTCTCGAAGATCATTGTATTTCATGCGGCTATGCCGTTATGTCTGAGTAAAGCATCAATACTTGGCTGACGCCCCCGGAAATTGATAAATAAGTCCATTGCAGCTTCAGTGCCCCCTTTTTCAAGAATAGTGGTCAAAAAAGCTTTGCCAGTTTCATGGTCAAAAATACCTTTTTCCTCAAATAACGAAAAAGCATCACTAGATAAGACTTCTGCCCACTTATAACTGTAGTAACCTGCGGCATAACCCCCTGCAAATATGTGTGAAAAACTATGGGCAAAGCGATTAAATTTGGGCGGTTTAATGACAGCAACTTGCGCTCTAACCTGTTCGAGAATTTCGTAGATGCGGCCGCCTTTTTCAGGATCATAATCTTTATGAATTCTAAAATCAAACAGGCTGAATTCAAGCTGTCTTACCATGATCATGCCAGCCTGAAAATTTTTTGCAGCCAGCATTTTGTTAAACAATGAATCAGGTAATACTTCCCCCGTTTGATAATGTCCGGAAATGAGTGCCAGCGCCTCTTGTTCCCAGCACCAGTTTTCCATGAATTGACTGGGGAGTTCAACGGCATCCCATTCAACACCGTTAATCCCGGATACACCCAAATGATCAACTTTAGTGAGCATGTGTTGCAAGCCATGGCCAAATTCATGAAAGAGTGTAGTCACGTCATCATGAGTCAACAATGAGGGTTCATTGTCCGTTGGTGGAGTAAAATTGCAGGTAAGGTAAGCGACCGGTATTTGAATGTTGCCATTAAATCTTTTTCGACCAACACAATCATCCATCCAGGCGCCGCCGCGTTTTTTGGTTCTGGCATACAGATCAAAATAAAACTGGCCTCGCAATTCTCCTGACTCGTCGTTTATTTGGAAAAACCGTACATCCGGATGCCAAGTCTCAAAATCGGTAATTTCGGATATTTGTATACCATAGAGCTTTTCAACTACCGAAAACAACCCAGGTAAAATGTGGGTTATGGGGAAGTAAGCCTTAACTTCTTCTTGCGATAATTGGTAGAAATGCTGACGCATTTTTTCCGAGTAATAACCTAAATCCCAAGATTGAAGGTCGTCGATACCATAGTGCTGTTTTGCAAATTCGTGTAATTCTGTAAGGTCTTTGCGGGCTTGTCTCCAAGACTTATCTGCCAAATCTTCCAGAAAGTTCATGACATCTTCAGGTTTTTTAGCCATTTTTGTTGCAAGTGATAGCTCGGCATAATTTTTAAAACCTAATAATTGGGCTTTCTCATGACGAAGTGCCAGAATTTGCTCCATGATTAGGCTGTTATCCCATTGCTCATTCTCAGAGCCTTGATCTGAGGCGCGAGTAGAATAGGCTTCATAATGTTCGCGGCGCAACTCTCTGTCATTAGCGTAAGTCATTACTGCCTGAAAAGACGGACTTTGTAGGGTAATCATCCATCCCTCAAGGTTTTGGTTTTCTGCCGTTTGTTTTGCTTGAGCCATCGCAGAAGCAGGTAAGCCTTCTAAATCCTGCTCGATTCTTATATGTTTGCTCCAGGCATTGGTCGCATCAAGCAGGTTTTCTTCATAGTTGCTGGCGAGGCGAGATAATTCTTGACTGATTTCTTTATAGCGTTGTTTTTTTTCATTTTCAAGATCAACACCTGATAATTTAAAATCTCGCAGAGCATTTTGTATGATTTTCTTTTGTGCGCTATCCAAGGATACATATTCTTCACTATTGGCAATAAATTGATAGGCATTAAATAGTCGTTCATTCTGACCCATTTCAGTCGAATACTCACTTAGTTTGGGCAAGCAGGCGTTATAGGCTAGTCGAAGATCATCTGTATTGACTACCGAATTCATGTTACTGACCGGTGACCAGGCTTTGTTGAGTCGGTCTTCGGCATTTTCAATCGGTTCAATCAGGTTTTTCCAGGTATATCTTGTGTTTGTTTTAAGCTGTTGCTCCACAATGGAGCGTGCTTCATCCAATAATTGGGTGATCGCGGGTTCAATGTGTTCTGGCTTTATTTGGGAAAATAAGGGAAGTGAGGAGTTATTGGTTAATAATGGGTTGATCATAGTGGACATTACTATTAAGTTATGGCGGCATAGATGTGTTTTGTAACACAAGCGATTGATTTTTTGGTCTCGTTAATTGCTTCAAGTTAACCAAGTGGTCTTAGATATTATTTTTTAGGTTCAAAAAACAAGGCAGTTTTTGATGAATAGTCGTGCCAACTGTATCGGTTTTTATTCATGTAAATCCATAGGAAACCTAAGCCTAAAAAGCTCCAAGAAATTATAGCTGTTGTATAACGTAATAAAGCTTGTTCCCAACTTATCGGTTTTTGATCAAGAGTCAAAACTTTTATTTTCCAAGCACGCAAACCTAATGTTTGCCCACCATGTGTCCAAAACCAACCATAGAATAAAAAGCTAATGGTCACCAAGTAAATACGCTGAAGTACTTGATAGTCTTTAATTAACTCGCCAGTAGTGAAAAGATATAAGATTGCATTAGCGAGGATTAAAATGGCAGCTAGTAGAAAGGTGTCGTATGTTTGTGCAGCCAAGCGTCTAAAAAAACCAGGTGTAGATGTAAAATCTTGACCTGATTTTATTATGTTGTTTATTTTTGAAGACAATTAAACTTTAAATAGAGCTAGTTTTTGTCCAAAATACATGCACATAGCCATAAGTGCACCCAGCATTATTAGTGAAAATAAGAAAGGAGGTCTATGGAACAGAAGAATCCCAAAATCTGCTACAAAAAGACTGGTTAACACTGGATGGTCAATTAAGCCATCAAAAATTTTTTTGAACATAACAATCCCGTTAATAACGCAAATGTGCGATGCGAATGTTTAAAAATTGGTTGCCTGATCTTTGAATTTTTTTAAATTCACAATGGGTGCTTGTAAAAATCAGTATGATGATTTTACTATAATCAAAAGGGTAATGTAAAAAAAAGAAGATTGATTGTAAGATAGAATGTATCAAATGATATGATTGCCATAAATAAAAATTAAATAAGGTTAAAGGCCATTTTAAAATTCTTTAAGAAATTGATTAATTCAGCTAGAAGTCAAGCTGAGCCAGTTGAGTCGCAAGTTAAAATATACTCGCGGTCTGAGCATAATATATCGCGTGCTCAAATTAGTGAAAATGCACTGAAGGTTCTGTATAAACTGCAAAAAGAAGGCTATAAAGCCTATCTTGTAGGCGGTTGTGTGCGGGATTTGTTGTTGGGTCGTGAGCCTAAGGATTTTGACGTTGTTACTGATGCCGATCCTGAGCAGATTAGAAAAGTGTTTCGCAATTGCCGTTTGATTGGGCGCAGATTTCGTTTGGCGCATGTGCATTTTGGCAGGGAAGTGATTGAAGTTGCCACTTTTAGAGGTGCGGCGGAAACTCAAAATGACAAGCAGGTGCTTAATAACGAAGGGCGTTTATTGCGTGATAATGTCTATGGAAGCATTGAAGAAGATGTATGGCGTAGGGACTTCACGGTTAATGCACTTTATTACAACATTAAGGATTTTTCGGTTGTTGATTATGTCGATGGCATGGCTGACCATAAATCAGCGACTTTAAGATTGATTGGTGATCCTGAGACGCGGTTTCGTGAAGACCCGGTGCGTATGCTTCGTGCGGTGCGTTTTGCTGTCAAGCTGGGCTTTAGGTTGCATCCTGATTGTGAAAAATCTATGCATCAGGTTGCTGAATTGTTATCTAGTATACCGTCTGCACGGCTTTATGATGAGGCTTTGAAGTTATTTTTATCGGGGTATGCTTTGCAAACATTCGAGATGTTAAGGCATTACGGGCTTTTTCAGGTATTGTTTCCGGCTACAGAAAATTGTTTGTCTATGGAGGAAAATGGATTTCCACGATTGCTACTTATTAGAGCCTTGGATAATTCCGATATCAGAATTGCTGATGGTAAAACGGTAACGGCTTATTTTTTATTCGCTGCTTTTTTATGGGAACCGGTTCAGGTTAGAGCGAAAGAAAAGATGGCTCATGGGTTGGTTGAATTTATGGCTTATCAGGATGCCGCTAATGAAGTAATTTCTATGCAAGTTAAAAGTACAGCTTTACCACGACATATTACGATGGCGATGCGTGAAGTTTGGAGTTTACAGTCTAAATTTGATGCGAGAGTGGGTTCCAAGCCCAGTCGTTTACTCATGCATCCACGGTTTAGAGCGGCTTATGATTTTTTATTGTTACGTGCAGAAACCGGTGGTGCTGATATTGAAGTAGCAAAGTGGTGGGGTAAATATCAGGAGGTCAATGAAAATGAACAAAGAAAAATGACCCAACCCCCACGAAAAGTTCAAGGCAGTAAGCCGGGTCGAAAAAGAAGCTATCGGGGAAAAGTCAAAGACAGTGCTTCAGGAAATGATGGGGTTTAGGTAGAAAAGCTATCGATTATTTTTTGCTTTTTACTCTCACTCTAGGTGATTTTGGATTTTCTATGGAATACGTATCTTTTACCCAGGTTATTGCTTATATAGGTTTGGGTAGTAATCTTGCAGAACCTGCTACACAGATTAAATCAGCCAGATATGCAGTGGCCGCAATTGAGGGCGTGCAAGAATTGGCGTTTTCCAGTTTATATCATAGTCTCCCAATGGGACCTCAGGACCAACCTGATTATGTTAATGCAGTTATGTGCGTCACAACAGAATTATCACCGCTAAATTTTTTGTATAGCCTGCAAAAAATTGAAAATGACCAAGGTCGGCTTAGAAAAGGTGAACAATGGGGTCCAAGAACATTGGATTTGGATGTTTTGTTGTATGGCGATCAAGAAATCAATGTGCCTGATTTAATCGTGCCTCATAAAGGTCTGGATGAAAGATCTTTTGTCTTGTATCCCCTCTTTGAAATTGCCCCACAACTATTTGTGCCTGGTAAAGGTTCTATTATCGATTTGATTGCCAAGTGTCCTTTGTCAGGACTGAGACGGATAGATTGACATGTATAACACTGTCCAAAACTCCACAGTAAAACCGTTAACGGTAAATGATCTGGCTGCAATGAAGCAGCGTGGTGAAAAAATAACTTGTTTAACGGCATATGATGCCAGTTTTAGTGCCTTAATTGATAAGGTAGGTGTCGATATAATGTTGGTTGGTGATTCGTTGGGAATGGTTATTCAGGGACATGACACAACGCTTCCGGTAACTATTGCTGATATGGTCTATCACGCGCGCATTGTAAGCAAAGCAAGGCGAAGGGCTTTTGTTATCGCTGATTTACCCTTTATGAGCTATTGCACGCCTGTTTTAGCTGCCCAAAATGCCGCTAAGTTGATGCAGTTGGCTGGCGTGCAAATGGTAAAGCTTGAAGGCGCCCATATTGAAACGGTCAGTTTTTTAGTTGGTCAGGGTATTCCGGTTTGTGGGCATTTAGGTTTGTTACCGCAATCAATCAATCAATTGGGAAGTTATAAAGTTCAGGGCAAGGATCCTGCAGCAGCCGAAAAAATAATTGCCGATGCGTATCAACTACAAGAAGCGGGAGCAGAGTTGTTGGTATTGGAGTGTGTTCCGGCAACGCTAGCCAAGGAAATAAGTAACCAGCTTAGGATACCTGTTATCGGAATTGGTGCGGGCGTTGACTGTGATGGGCAAGTGCTGGTGCTTTATGACATGCTTGATATTGGTGTCGTGAAGCGTCCCCGTTTTTCAAAAAATTTTATGCAGGATTCATTGAGTATAGAAGCCGCTATTGAGGCTTATCACCAAGCAGTAAAAAAAGCACAATTTCCATCCATTCAGCATAGCTCTTAAGTCAATGCAGATAATCAATACAGTTTGTGGTATTCGTGAGGTCATTAATGCATGGCGTGTAGCGGACGAAACAGTAGCTTTTGTTCCAACCATGGGTAATTTGCACGCAGGGCATCTTCAGTTGGTTAATAGGGCGAAAAAAAGCGCGGATCGCGTCGTCGTCAGTATTTTTGTTAATCCGACTCAATTTGGATTGGGGGAGGATTTTGAGGCTTATCCGCGTACTGAGCTTGAAGATCAAGAAAAACTAGAGATTGAGGGTGCAGATTTATTATTTCTTCCTTCGGTTTCTGATATTTATGCGCCAGACGCCAAAACAATAATCACGGTAACAGGTATTTCAGATAGTTATTGCGGATCTTTTAGACCGGGCCATTTTAGTGGTGTTGCTACAGTTGTTTGCAAGTTATTAAACATAGTTCAGCCAAATGTTGCTTTATTTGGCCTAAAAGATTTTCAACAATTCGCAGTCATTAAGCTAATGGTTCGGGATTTGAATATTCCCGTTGAAATATTGGGCGTAGATACCGTTAGAGAATCAACTGGCTTAGCTTTAAGTTCTAGAAACGGTTATTTAACGCAGGATGAAAGAATGAAAGCCTCTGCGCTTTATGTTTCATTATGCGCCGCGCGAGATACTATTTTGGCGGGTAGTCAGAATTATGAAGATATAGAGCAAAAAGCAATACAATCAATACAACAAGCCGGCTTTCAGACAGATTATTTTTCCGTGTGTCGAAGTAGTGATTTAAAAAAAGCTAACTTGGATGATGTCGATTTGGTTTTATTGGTGGCAGCAAAATTAGGAAAAACGCGGTTAATTGATAATGTTTATTTTTCTAAACAAGTTGTTTAACGATAATGGATAATAGGATTAAAGTTGAAAGGAGCGCAATGGCTTTGTTTTAAAAACGCCTAAATTGACCAGGTTCGGATATCTAAATAGTTGATGGACTGTTGTAATTAATGGATAATGTCCGGTTTTCAAACGTATATATAGTGTTCTATTATGCAAATTACGATGCTTAAAGCTAAGTTACATCGAGCCACCGTGACGCGCTCAGAGTTGGGTTACGAGGGTTCTTGTGCAATTGATGGCACTATTCTTGACCTGTCAGGCATCAAAGAATACGAGCAGATTCAGATTTACAATATAAACAACGGTGCACGTTTTACTACATACGCCATTCGTGCAGAAAACGGTTCCGGAGTGTTCTCGGTTAATGGAGCCGCAGCACGTTTAGCTTGTCCTGGCGACCTAATTATTGTGTGTACTTACACCATATTGGATCAACAAGAGGCTGAAAAGCATAAACCGACTTTGGTTTATTTTAATGATAAAAACGAAGTCTTACGTTCTGCTTCATCGATTCCTGTTCAGGCAGCTTGAATTTAATTATTTGTTAACCTTGATTGTAGGCAATTAAGGTTATTATTTGAAAGTGTCTACCAAAAACGTTAACTTCTTATTTTATGAGCTCTTTTTTATAACTCATAGTTGAAAATGAAATTTTAGCGGCTAATATTTTTACACGGGCACACATTGCATGAATGCTTTGTTGTCTGTATCCTGCATGTCCATGCAAATAAATTTTATAACAGTAGGAAACCGTATGCCTGGCTGGGTACAGCAGGGCTACGACGAGTACGCTAAGCGTATTCCGCGTGAGTGCGAGCTGGTGCTTAAAGAAATTGCACCGGGTAAGCGCGGTAAAAACAGTGATGTTGTCCGTATTGTAAAGGAGGAGGGTGAGCGAATGCTGGCTGCTATCCCGCAAGGTGCTCACATTGTAACCCTGGATATACCCGGTAAACCTTGGACGACTCCTGAATTAGCCCAAGCGATGCAGCGTTGGATGGAAAGTGGTCAACATGTGGCTTTGTTGGTCGGTGGTCCAGAAGGCTTGGCAGATTCCGCTAAACAATTGGCTAGGGAATCATGGAGTTTATCCAAGCTTACTTTTCCACATCCATTGGTACGCATAGTTGTTGCTGAACAACTCTACCGGGCATGGAGTATTCTTCATAATCATCCTTATCATCGTTAATGTCTATACAGATTATTCTTGCTTCAGCTTCTCCGCGCCGGAGGGAATTACTCGATCAACTCAAGGTTAGTTATGAAGTGTATCCGGTTGATCTTGATGAGGCTCCGTTGCTGGATGAAAAACCTCTGGTATATGTGCAACGATTAGCGGCTGAAAAGTCAGCGGCTTGTGTGGCTCAACTTAAAACGGATAAGCTGGTTTTGGCAGCAGATACCTCGGTTATTTTAGGGGATGTAATTATGGGAAAGCCTCAAAATCAAGATGATGCTATAGCAATGTTATCTCAATTATCGGGAAGAACTCATCAGGTTTATAGTGCAATCTCATTGAGAGGGCCTGAACATAGCCAAGCGGTCAGTATTACCCAGGTTAAATTTAGACGTTTGACTGATCAAGAAATACTGGATTATTGGTTCACTGGTGAACCGCTTGATAAAGCCGGTAGTTATGCCATACAGGGATTGGGTGGGATGTTCGTAGAATCAATAGTGGGTAGTTTTTCTGGTGTAGTCGGTCTGCCTCTATTTGAGACTGCGCAACTTTTATCTAAACAAGGAATAGAGCTTTTTAAATGAGTGAAGAAATTTTAATCAATGTAACGCCCCCTGAAACACGGGTGGCCGTCATTGAAAATGGCGTTTTGCAAGAACTCATTATTGAAAGAACACGCGAGCGAGGGCTAGTGGGTAATATCTATAAAGGTGAAGTGTGCCGTGTTTTACCGGGTATGCAGGCAGCTTTTGTTGATATTGGTTTACCCAAAGCTGCTTTTATGCATCTTTCAGATTTGTGCGCGAAGGATTTGGAAGAAAAAGGTTCAGAATTTATTGAACATTACTTGCATGAAGGCCAGAATCTTGTCGTACAAGTTGTAAAAGATCCCTTAGGTACTAAAGGAGCTCGCTTGACCACTGAAATATCTATCCCCTCGCGTTATCAGGTTTATATGCCATACTCGAATAATTCGGGTGTATCTCAGCGCATTGAATCTGAGGATGAACGTATCCGCTTAAGAACTTGTCTTGACACGTTTAGGCAAGAGAATAAGTGCGGTGGTTTTATTGCAAGAACAGCTGCAGAATGTGTGCAGGAATCAATTTTGCTTGCAGATATGATGTTTTTACTGAAATTGTGGGAATCAATTTTAAAAAAAATTGCCACGGCAAAACCCAAGCAGTTTATTCATAAGGATTTACCTTTAAGCATCAGAACATTAAGGGATTTGTATAAAGAGGGCATTGATAGGGTTCGGGTAGATTCAAAAGAAACTTATCACCGATTACTTGAATTTGCCGAGGTGTTTGTGCCGGAAATTGTGCCGGTGATCGAGCACTATTCGGGTGAGTGTCCGGTATTTGATATTTACAGTGTTGAGGATGAAATTAAAAAAGCGCTGGAACGTAAAGTTAAACTTAAGTCTGGTGGCTATTTGATATTTGACCAGACAGAAGCAATGACGACAGTGGATGTTAATACTGGCGGCTATGTGGGTGGACGTAACCTGGAAGAGACTATTTTTAAAACTAATCTGGAAGCAGCTCAAACCATCGCACGCCAGCTTAGACTAAGAAACTTGGGCGGTATCATTATTATCGATTTTATTGATATGAAAAGTGATGATCATAAGAAGTTAGTGTTGCAGGCACTAGAGCGTAATTTAGAAAAAGACCGCGCAAAAACAAAAATTACAGAAGTTTCGGTGCTAGGTTTGGTAGAGATGACACGTAAAAGAACGCGTGAAAGTCTGGAACATATTCTCTGTGAACCTTGTAATGCTTGTGGTGGGCGTGGGGTTTTAAAAACGGCAGAATCAATGTGCCTGGAAATATTTAGGGAGATTATTCGTGAAGTAAGGCTCTACAAAGTGCAGACATTATTGGTTCTTGCTTCTAATGAAGTAGTCGAAATGTTACTTGATGAAGAGGCTGATATGCTGGCGGAGTTGGAAATATTTTTGGGTGTACAGATTAAGTTCAGAGTAGAGGCACAATATAACCAAGAGCAGTATGACGTGGTACTTCTTTAAGGTGCAAAACTAAAAATGTTACTTTTGTCTTTAATCTTGATTATGAACCTATGATTCATCATCTTAAGCGTGCAACGCGTCATTTGATTTTCTGGTCTTTGATTGTCTGTGCTGTCAGTTTAACTGGCGTACGTTTATTATTGATGGAGATTGATCATTATAAATCTGATTTATCAGCGCGAGTTAGCGAGTTTGCCGGTGCACAGGTAACTATCGGCCATTTACAGGCAAATATGAGGGGCTATAGCCCTGAGTTGGTGTTAAAGGATATTGAAATATTATCCATTGTTGCAAATCAGCCTCCTCCGATTCAACTTAAAGAAATACGTATTGGTATTAATCTGCTAGATGCTTTGTTTAACAGCGATCGCTTAGCATCGTCATGGGTTACGCTTGTGGGGGCCAAGCTAACCGTAAAACGTAACCAGGATGGTAGTATTGCCATTGTTGGTTTAAAAGCCAGTGACGAAAAACCTTTATGGTTGTTGGAGGGAAGTAAATATGAGGTTTTGCAAAGTGAAATTCGTTGGCTGGACGAGTTAAGGAAAACAAAAATAGACGTTGTTGGAGCAGTAGACTTTGCCATTATTAATAGAGGTGACCGTCATAAGTTAAATATGTTAGTAAAGTTGCCGCAACAATATGGCGATAATTTAACAGTTTCAATGGATTTAAAAGGTAATATTTTTGAACCTTCCAGTCTGGATGGCGCGGGATATTTAGAAGGAAAAAATATAAAGTTGGCTGAGTGGCTTAAAGGTCAATTACCATTTGCAATAAATATTGGTTCCGGTATCGGAGATTTTAAGTTTTGGAGTGAGTTAAAACATTCGCAATTGGTTTCATTTGTGATTGAGACGCAAGCCCAACAATTGATGCTGACTAAACCAGACCAAGAAACGTTTTTTGTTAAGCAAATGAAGTCACAGGCTCGCTGGGAGCATAAAGATAGTCAATGGCACTTGCATGTGCCCCATTTTTTACTGGAAACAGCGGATCATAAATGGCCTGCTACTGTGTTTAACGTTTTTGGTGATCAAGCTAAAGATAGTAAGTTAAATAGTCTGGGAGTTTTTGTTGATTTTGTAGATTTGGAGAAAGTCACTGCCTTATTAAAATTTATTGCGCCCCTGTCAAAAGATGACGCTGAGTTATTAGCAAAATCCCAGTTAAAGGGTTCATTGGAGGAGTGCTCTTTATTTGTAGATTTAAATGAAAAACATTTTGCAGTTAACGGAAAATTTGACCAAATAAGTATTGCTCCATCATCTGCAATGCCGGGAATAGAAAACTTGACAGGTAAAGTAAAAGGTACTGATCAAAATGGACAAGTGGTTTTGGCAACAAAAGATGCCAGGTTGATAACGTCAGGCATATTTCGTGAGGCAATCAATATTACAAATCTAAACGGTGCGATAGACTGGCAGCAAAATTCTGACGAATGGATGATATCGAGTTCGATCATTCAAATAGATTCTCCCGATATAAAAACTAAAAGCCGAATAAATTTGAGTGCTCCAAAAACGATGGGACAAAAGACTTTTTTGGATTTACAAACCGTATTTTCAATTAAAGATGTGAGCAAAGCTACTCGTTATTTACCTGTGAGTACCATGAGGAAGTCGGTTGTTGATTGGTTGGATATAGCTTTAATTAGTGGTCGAGTTCCCAATGGTAATATTTTATTTTACGGGCATTTAAGCGATTTTCCTTTTGCAGGAAGACAGGGTGTTTTTGAAGTGCCGTTTGATATAGAGCAGTTGGAATTGAATTACCTTCCAGAGTGGCCACGTTTAACGGAGTTAGGTGGAAATGTTTTATTTTTACAGGAAGGCTTACACGTTAATTTGACCAAAGGCTTTAGTGATAGAGTAAAAATTAATCAGGCTATGATTACCATACCTGTGTTGGGTGAAAGCGAGCATTTACTGGTTCAGGGTAAACTGGAAACCGAGATATTGCAGGGCTTGGAGTTTATGCAAAAAACGCCACTTAATTCGTCGGCTGACAAATTGTTGGGCGTGTTAGAGCCAAAAGGAAATACCCAAATAATATTGGATTTGAAGCTTCCTTTAGCCGATGGTGCTACGGAAAAAGTGAATGGTTCTGCGGAACTTGTTAATGCCAAGCTTAGGGTGAAACCGCTTGATTTAGACGTCAGTCAGATTAGTGGTGCATTAATGTTTAATGAAAAAGGCTTATACAGTGACATTATTAAAGCGTCAGCATTAAATAATCCCATCAAAATTAATATCAAAAGCTCTGATCTTCAGACGGACGTTAATGTTAGCGGTCGAGTCGGTGTTAATGATCTGCGGGAGCAATTTAAAATACCTGGCTGGGATTTGGCGAAGGGAGCGACAGATTATCAGTTAAAGCTTCAATTGCCTTATGATGATAGTTTTTCTGAGTTGCTTGTGCAATCCAAGTTGTCGGGTTTGTCATTGGATTTGCCGGGTGCTTTAGCCAAAACAAGAGAGCAACAAAAACCATTAGCTTTATCCTTTAGTTTAGTGGGTGATGGTTCATTACCCATTAAACTTAATTATGATAATCAATTAAAAGTAGCCATAAATTATAATATCAAGCAACTGCAAGTTGATTCAGGGAACGTGTTGCTGGGTAAGGGTGATGTTGAACAAAGTGAAAAGCCGGGTATAAATCTTGAGATTAATCGTGAACGACTTGCCTTGCAAGATTGGGTAAGTTTGGCTTTAAAAGTTTCAAGTGCAAAGGATAATGAAACAACCGTCGCGTTAAATAGCTTTAATGAAATTAAGATACACGGTGATCATGGATTGTGGAAAAAAGCAGATTTGGGTCTTATTGATTTGACATTAAAATTTGACGGTCATTATTGGGCTGGTGATATCAGCAGTTCAATTGCCAAAGGAAAATTTAAAATACCAACAGATCTTAGAGGTGCTGATAGTGTTCTTTTGACTATGGATATGCTTGATCTTTCCGTGATAAAACAGCTTAAATTTCAAGATGAAACGGGGTCAAAACTAGCGCCGGATTTTATGCCTTTAGTATCGCTTAGCAGTCAAAAAACCCTATGGCAGTCTGTTGATCTAGGTCAGTTTAATATCGAAACTGAGCGCATACCAAATGGAATTGCTTTTAAACGTGTTGAACTAACAGGGGTTAATCAGAAACTTGTTTTTTCTGGAGATTGGAAAGTTAATGGTAATCAGTCTGAAACCCATATACAAGGTAATCTTGGTATGCCTCGAGCGGGTCAATTTTTTTCTAAATTAGGTATTAGCAAAGATCTAACCGAAACTAATGCGGTTGTAGATTTTACAGGCGACTGGAAAGCAGCACCTTACCAGTTTTCATTGGCGGATTTACAAAGTCAGATAGGCGTTAATTTTACAAATGGACGTATTTTAGGTATAGAGCCAGGTTTTGGCAGGGTATTAGGTATCTTGGCGATGGCCCAATGGATAAAGCGCTTTCAGTTGGACTTTAGTGATGTGTTTGATGATGGTTTGACGTTTGCTAATATAACTGGAACTTTTACTTTGTTAAACGGTAAGGCAGTTACAAACAACCTTGTTGTCGATGCCATACCTGCAAAAATCAGCATTACAGGGAGTAATGATTTGATAAATAAAACGGTTGATTACAATGTTAACGTAGTGCCAAAAAGTGCTGATGCTGTGCCTGTTGCTGGTACAATTATGGGGAAATTAGCGGACTTCATTGGTCGGACTTTAACGGGCAAGGATCAAGAGGGGTTTTTCTTTGGATCCCAGTATTTAGTTAAAGGTGGATGGGGTAATGTACAAATTATTCCAGTACATGAAAACGATGGTTTGTTACAGAAAACTTGGGGTGGCATTACTGGTTTTCCATGGCTAAAACAAAGTACAGAACAATAAGAGACATGAAATGAGTAAATGCGCAGCTATACAAATGGCATCAAGCCCAAATATAAGCTTTAATTTGTTGGAGGCCGAGAAGCTTATTGCAGAGGCCGTTAAGGCCGGTGCAAAATTGGTGGCCTTGCCAGAAAATTTTGCTTTAATGGGTGATCATGAATCTGACAAACTTAAAGCAAAAGAAGTTGATGGCGCAGGCCCTATACAAGATTTTCTGGCTACAGTCGCAAAAAAATATGCCGTTTGGGTCGTTGGCGGTACCATTCCTATTGCTGCCAATGATAATAATAAAGTGCGGGCAGCTTGTCTGATTTATGACGATAAAGGTGAGCGGGTCGGTCGTTACGATAAAGTTCATTTGTTTGACGTAAATGTTCCGGGAACTAATGAAGTTTACCGTGAATCAGATTCAATCGAAGCGGGCACTGAATCTCAGCTTTTCGATACCCCTTTTGGTAAATTGGGCGTCGCTGTTTGTTATGATTTGAGGTTCCCAGAGTTTTTTCGAAAAATGAGCAGATTGGGCGTTGAAATTCTGGTCGTCCCTTCGGCGTTTACTGCTGAAACTGGGGCAGCTCATTGGGAGGTCTTGTTGCGTGCACGTGCAGTGGAAAATCTTTGTTATGTTATCGCACCGAATCAGGGTGGTTTTCATATTAATGGCCGTAAAACTTTTGGGCATAGTATGATTGTTGATCCTTGGGGTGTGGTTCTTGATTGTTATAAGACGGGTGGGGGGTATGTTTTGGCAGAAATAGATAGAGAACGACTGGAAAAAGTAAGGGAAGTATTTCCGGTTTTAAATCATAGACGTTTTTTCTGTGAATAATTATGAAAGTCATTGTTAACTCATTATTGCTGTCTTTAGCGTTGGTTTCTTGCGGAACCTCAGAGGATAGTCGTTATCGGAGCACTGCAATGCTTGAACGCCCACCTGTTCTTCCTTCGAGTAAACAGCCAGGCGAGCAACGAGTAACTGATACCAGTATAATTCCAAAAAAACGCGAACAGTCTGGTTTGGGTGCAGATGTTTACATGGTTGAGGCTAGGCCAATGCAATTAGTCATCAAAAAACCCTTTGACTATTCGTGGCATGCGCTGGCTCTGGCATTGAAACAGAATCAAATTAAAATAATTGACCATGAGCAAGATAAAGGACTTTATTACGTCTCTTATAGGGAAAAAAATCTGCTTGAAAATGCTGTTTCGTTATTTAAAAAGGATCAAGAAAATGAATCTCGGGAAGCAAATACTGTTTTAAAGCTAAAGCAAGAGGGTGAAGAAACCAAAATATCGATAGTCCCTGCTAATCCCAATGAACCGGTCAGCAATGGTTTTGATGAGGAGGATAGCAGTAGTGACTCTGATGGGTTGCTATGGGGGCTTTATGAAACCTTGCGTAATAATTTAAAAGAAGAATAATTAAGGGATAAGGTTCAAGATTAGAGTAAATAGAGCTGACTTTTGAACCTTAAACCTTAAATCTTAAACCTTAAACATTTATTTTGAAGTTGTGATGGAACTATTAAATCTTGCAAGACAAACTATTCTTATGCCGGCAGGTATTCAGGATGGTGATGTAGAAAAAATCATGAGTCGTTTGCTCAGTTCACCCGTTGATGCTGCTGATATTTATTTTCAGTCAAGTCATACAGAATCTTGGGTCATGGAGGGCGGCATTATTAAAGAGGGTAGTCATAGCATTGAGCAAGGAGCTGGTGTTCGAGCTGTATCAGGTGAGAAAACCGGTTTTGCTTATAGTGACCGTATCGAATTGCCGGTATTACTGGAAGCGGCTAATAATGTTAAAGCCATTGTAAGGCAAGGACAAGATGTTCAGGTTGGATTGTTAAATACAAAGAATACTGCATTGTATTATCCTGTTGCCAATCCTCTAAAGTCTTTGGCAGAGCAGCAGAAAATTGATTTATTACGCAGAGTTGATAGCGAGACACGTAAACTGGATGGACGTATAGAAGAAGTCATTATCAGCTTGAGTGGTGTGCATGAAACCATTCTCGTGGCTAATCAAGATGGCTCATTAGCCGCTGATATACGTCCTTTGGTGCGTATGAATGTAACTGTAATTGTCGTAGAAAATGGACGTCGTGAACAGGCCAGCATGGGAGGTGGTGGTCGTAGCGATTACAATTATTTTATCGATCAGAACCTTGCGCTTGAATATGGCAAAGAGGCTGTAAGACAAGCTCTGGTTAATCTGGAAGCTGAAGAGGCGCCGGCAGGTAATATGACGGTAGTTTTGGGGCCTGGTTGGCCGGGTATTTTACTGCATGAAGCTATTGGACATGGCTTGGAAGGTGACTTTAATCGAAAAGGTACTTCTGCTTTTAGTGGTCGTGTCGGTGAGAGAGTAGCTTCTGATTTATGTACTGTTGTCGATGACGGTACGCTTCAAGGACGACGCGGTTCCTTAAGTATTGATGATGAAGGTACACCGACAGAAAAAACGGTTTTAATTGAAAACGGCATTCTTAAAGGCTATATGCAGGATAAATTGAATGCCCGTTTAATGGGTGTAAAATCTACCGGTAATGGTCGTCGTGAATCCTACGCGAGCTTACCTATGCCACGCATGACCAACACTTATATGTTGCCGGGTTCTCATAATCCTGAGGAAATTATAAAATCGGTAAAAAAAGGTTTATATGCTAAAAACTTTGCCGGGGGACAGGTCGATATCACCTCCGGTAAATTTGTGTTCTCTGCCAGCGAAGCTTATTTGATTGAAAATGGCAAGATAACGCGTGCCATTAAAGGTGCAACACTCATAGGTAACGGCCCTGACGTCTTAACTAAAGTGTCTATGGTTGGTAATGATCTTGAGCTTGATAGTGGTGTTGGCAGCTGTGGCAAGGATGGACAAAGTGTTCCAGTCGGTGTTGGTCAGCCAACCATTAAGATTGATGGATTGACAGTTGGCGGAACAAGTGTTTAATTGAATTTGATTGTCATCTTATCTACTAGCCTAACATTAATAGATCAATTGTTGATTTAGGTTGCTACTGACCCATTAAAGATTAAGAGAAATATAGTGCAAAATCAGGAAGAAATAAATCGATTGAAAAACATTGTTCAAAATTTGTTGGACGAAGCAAAAAGACAGGGTGCCAGCGCATCTGAAGCGGGTTTGAGCCAAGAAAACGGTTTGACCGTTTCTGCTCGTTTGGGTGATGTAGAAACCATAGAGCATCATTGTGGTCAAGGCCTTGGTATTACTGTTTATTTTGATCAACGCAAAGGGTCTGCCAGTACTACTGATTTATCACCGGAATCGATTAGAGAAACAGTGAGTGCTGCCTGTAGTATTGCCCGTTATACCAGTGAAGATGAATTTGCCGGTTTGCCTGAAAAAAATCTGCTTGCAACTGAATTTCCTGACTTGGATCTTAATCATCCTTGGGGAATTAGTGTTGATGATGCCATTGTCTTGGCTATTGAATGTGAAGACGCTGCTCGAAATTTTGATGCTGAAATTAGTAATTCGGAAGGGGCGTCAGTTAATACTCATCAAGGCACTCATGTGATGGGTAATAGTCTGGGGTTTCTTCATGGTTATACCTCAACTCGCCATTCCTTAAGTTGTTCGGTACTAGCACAGCGCGGCGAAAGTATGCAGCGCGATTATTGGTATAGTGTCGCAAGAAATGCTTTGAATTTGGAGGCAGCTTCTGAGATAGGAAAAAAAGCCGCGCAACGAGCACTTAGGCGTTTGGAGGGACGTACTTTAAGTACCCGTCAATGCCCTGTTTTGTATAGTGCAGAAATTGCTTCGGGTTTGCTATCTTCATTTATTGGCGCAATTAGTGGCGGCAATTTATATCGTAAGTCTTCTTTTTTACTGGATGCTTTAGATACACAAGTTTTTCCTGAATTTATTCGCATCTATGAACAACCTCACTTAAAAGGTGCCTTAGGCAGTGCGGCATTCGACGGTGAGGGTGTTGCTACAAAAGCACACGACATTGTGAGTGAAGGGATTCTCCGTAGTTATGTGTTAAGCACCTATTCAGCGCGTAAACTAGGTTTGCATAGTACGGGCAATGCCGGTGGTGTGCGTAATTTAACGATAGATACCGGTGCTCTTGATTTTCAGGGCATGTTAAAGCAGTTGGATACCGGCTTATTGGTGACTGAACTGATGGGGCAGGGCGTTAATATTTTAACGGGTGATTATTCACGTGGTGCTGCTGGCTTTTGGGTAGAAAATGGACAGATCCAATATCCCGTTGAAGAAATTACCATTGCCGGTAACCTGAAAGATATGTTGAGAAATATTGTGGCCGTGGGCAATGATATTGATTATCGAGGTAATGTTCGAACCGGTTCGATTTTGGTTGAGCGTATGTCTATTGCCGGAGAGTAATTTATTTTTTATTGCTCAGGTGTATTTCTGTTGAATAAGGTAACTCGTACAAATAATCTTCTATAGATTCTCAGACTAAACTTATTGTAATCTGAGGGTCTATGTCAGCTTTTGCGAGTTACTTAAAACAACTAACAACCTTTTCTTGTTTTAACTTTACAAAGACTTAACAATATCCTCGATTAACTGTGGTCCACGATAAATCAGACCGCTGTATACTTGTAGCAAGTCAGCTCCAGCATCTAGTTTTTCTTGGGCATTTGCCGCACTTAAGATCCCGCCTGCCGCGATAATCGCAACTTTTCTGTTTAATTCAAGTGCTAATCCTCGGACAACATGAGTAGATTTGTCTTTAACGGGAGCGCCACTTAAACCACCTGCTTCATTGGCAAATGGATGGCCTGTAATCTGGTCTCTGGCAATTGTAGTATTAGTCGCAATTACACCGTCTATTTCAAATTCCAGTAACAATCTGGCAATATGCGCTATTTCATCATCATTTAGATCGGGTGCAATTTTTATGGCTAAAGGCACATAAAACCCCTGCTCTTGTTGTAGCTTTAGTTGCTCGTTTTTTAAAGCGGCAATGAGTCCTTTAACTTCATCACCTTGTTGTAATTGGCGCAAATTTTTAGTGTTGGGTGAAGAAATATTAATGGTAATGTAGCTGGCAGATGCATAAGCCTTGCGTAAACCGATTAAATAATCATCTATTGCATTTTCAATGGGCGTATCGAAATTTTTACCGATATTAATACCCAAAATGCCGGAGTAAGCACTCTGTTTTGCTTGGGCAAGCAAATGGTCTATACCCATATTATTAAAGCCCATCCGATTGATAATCGCCTGATGTTCAGGTAGTCTGAATAAGCGAGGCTTAGGATTGCCGGGTTGCGGGCGAGGTGTAACCGTACCTATTTCTAAAAATCCAAAACCCAAGGCATCCAGTGCGGTTATATAGTCACCATTTTTATCCATACCCGCCGCGAGACCGACAGGGTTTTTAAAATTTAGCCCCATGACATTAACGGGCTTATCTTCAATGGTCGGGTAGATTAGTTTTCCGATCCCTGATGTATATGCAAGTTTTAACAGCTTAAGTGTGACTTCATGGGCAGTTTCAGGATCAAGTGAAAATAATAGTGGGCGTAGAAAGGGATAAAGGTTCATATTTTTGCCGTTAGGTATTTATTTGAAAGTTAAGTTAGCGTAGTGGATCATTCTCCTCTTACCTACTTAATTTATAAGGCTCTGGTGCTACCGCAGTGGGGCGATTTAGAATCAAGTCAACCATCAGTTGTGCAGAAGCAGGACCCATTACCAAGCCATTTCTAAAGTGACCGGCATTAATGCTTAGGTTATTAATGTCTGGATGTTGGTCGATATAGGGAACACCCTCTTGAGTGCCCGGTCTTAAGCCTGCCCAATGATGAAGGAGCGGCGCCCCTTTAAGTGCAGGCAGCAATGTTAATGCAAAATCAGTCAGTCGATCGCGTGCTATCGAGGTAGTGGTTTTATTAAAATTGTCTTGCTCAACGGTACTGCCTGCCAGTATTTTTCCATCACGTCGAGGTATTAGATACTGGTCGCCATCAAGAACCATCGTGCGCAACAGGTCTGGTTGCGCGTCAAATAACAACATTTGGCCTTTTATCGGTGCAACTTCAGGAATATTAGTAAGCAGTTCCGGAAAAAGGTTTTTAAATAACGATCCGGTCCAAGCACCGGCAGAAATAATTAATTGTTTGACAGGCAAGATACCTGTACTCGTATTGATGTGAGTAATATTATTTTTATCCAGCTTAAGGTCGATTAACTCACAATCTTCGTATATCGTTACACCTTTGTTGGTAAGGTCTTGGATTAATGATTTAACCAGGCGTGGATTTCTGGCTTGGGCAATTTCCGGTAGCCAAAGCGGATTATCCGGAAAGGTCTTTAAATCAATAAAGAAATCAGTTTCAGCGGGTCGAAAAGCGATGTTATGAGTTTTACACCAGTTAATTGCTTCCGCAATATCCGGATTTTTAGTAATTAATAAGCCACAAGGTGTCCATTCCGGGTCTTTACCTGTATCAGCAAGCAATTGAGAGGCTAAGGTAGGGTATAGTTTTAGGCTTTGTAAAGTTAATCTAGTAATGGCATTGGCTTGTCGCCAAGGGTAGAGCGGCAACAAAATACCACCACCGGCCCAAGATGATTCTTGTCCCAAGCGATTTTTTTCAATAACTGTCACCGTCGCGCCGGCATTAAAAAATTCCCTGGCGGTCAGAAGGCCTATAACACCGCCCCCAATAATGGTAATGTCTGGTGTTTTAATCATGAATAGAGATAAAGGTTAAGAGCATTTTAGTTTTTGTATTTCGCTATCCAAAATCTAATAAAGTAAAAAATGGCGGTGGCTTGGTATATTGTTAGCTTGGGAATTGTCCAAGCGTTTATTATGACTGATTTACGCTTAACTTGCTTCGTGATATGAGTCATTATAATTGAGCTGTAAGTTGGATTATTTAAAACGGCGTGTTGCTTTTTGCATACACTTACATAAGTTAATTAATAATTTTCACTTACCTATTGATAAATAAAGGTTATTTATTTTAAAAATAATAGTATTAATGCTTGTGGGTAAATAGATTTACTGCTATTATTCACCTCGCGGAAGAAAGTTTGTTGTATTTATGCAAATTTTTTGTAAATTAACAACCCATGAGGGGGAACGTAATGATTAAAAAAAATAAACTGTATTTGGGCGTAGCCTTGGCAACCTTAACTATGGCGGGTGCTATGGTTTCACCACAAACGATTGCTGCTGAATCAAAAGCAGAGCGTATGGCTAAAGCAGCAAACACTAAAGCTGAAGTATTAGAAGCTCAACTTCAAGCCATGCAAGATGAATTGGTTAGTCTAAGAGCACAAGTTAGTGCTGCAGCACCAGCAGCAGCGGTATCAGCAGACACACAAAAAGTTCAAGAATTAGACGCTTGGATGACTTCAGTTAAATCTGAGCCAGTAGTAAAGAAAGCTAAAGACAATATGTTGTATTTCCGTGGCGGTTATTCAGGAAATGATCAGTCTATGGTTGCTACAACTAATACTTGGAATGGTCATCAATTAGCTGATACCACTAAAGGTGGTACTGGTGGTTGGAATTTTGGTGCCGGTATTGATTTCAGCTTAAATGATGACTTGTTTGGCTTGATGGACAAGACTGAGTTGTTAGGTGAATTAGATCTGAATTATGTTGATTTAGGTACATTTACCAGTGGTCTTACCCCGACACTTTTGGGTCTTAGGGGTACTGCTACTACAGCTACTCAAAGTATGTTGAGAATTAATGCTTCACCAAAAATAAAATTCTTGAAAGGTGAGAAAATCAGACCTTGGATTATTCCAGTGGGTTTTACTTTGAACGTAATCAGTCCACCATCACAAGTTAATGCCATTACTGAGCTAAAGCCAGCGATGAACTTTGGTACGGGTGTGGATTACAACGTTTGGAAAAGTTTGTATATCGGTGCTGATGTACGTTACTTCTTGGCAACTACTCAGCTTGACGGCACCAATGTTAATGGTTTAACAGCAGGTGGTTCAGTTGGTTTTGGTTTCTAAGTAAGTCGTTTAAAACCTTAGCTGATAAAAGGAGGGCCTAACAGCTCTCCTTTTTTTTGCCTAAAATTTAGTGATACTTTTTTGATGATGGTGCTTTATCTTTACAGCTAGTGTCGAAAGGTCTTATTATGAAGAAAAATTAGAATGAATTGGTTAATCTTAAATTATGCAGTTTTTTTAAGGTAACGTAAGTTACGAAACTTTACAAATTTAATTAACGTGCTGAAGTTGCTGTCTATGATACGAGCAGTTACGTAAGAAATTACTCTTACATACAAAGCTAATTCTTTTAAATGTAGACAATAGCTTGTAGAGCGTCTAACTCAAATAAATAATGAAAACCCTGTACCCTGAAATTTCCCCTTTTCACACTTTTTTTCTTGAAACCGGTAGTAAACATTCTGTTTATGTAGAGCAAAGTGGTAATCCTGAAGGCATTCCTGTTATTTTTTTGCACGGTGGACCGTGCTCAGGAACAAAGCCCGATCATCGACGTTTTTTTAATCCCGAGCACTATCATATTATTCTGTTTGATCAGCGAGGTTGTGGCTTGTCTTTGCCTTTTGGCGAGTTGGAGAATAATACTACGCAAGATTTGATTGATGATATGGAGCGTATTCGACAACACTTGAGCATTGAGCAATGGCTGTTGTTTGGTGGTTCTTGGGGGGCTGCATTGGCTTTGTTATATGCTCAACAGCATCAAGACAAAGTACTCGGGATGATTATCCGCGCAGTATTTTTAGCGCGGCAGCAAGATTTGGAATGGTTTGCAAAGGTCGGCGCCAACCTGATTTATCCTGAGCAATGGCAACGACTGCTTGAGAGCATTCCCGCACAAGCTCGGGAAGATGTCGTAAAAGGTTTGTGTTCGGCCTTGTGGGGTGATGATGAGGTGGCAAAAAGAAGGGTTGCCAAGGAATGGATGGGTTGGGGTGGTCAGGTTGCTTTGGGTAACGATTTTAAACTCGCTCGCCCCAGCGATCATGTGACTGATAAAATGGTCAAACAAGTCGGCATGGAATTACATTATGCCAAAAATCATTATTTTGTAACGGAAAACCAGATTCTGGAAAACTGTGCTATTTTACAAAATATTCCGGCTATCATTATCCACGGTCGTCAGGATTTAGTTTGTCCCATAGAAGCCGGAATGAGACTGCATCAGGCACTTCCAAAAGCGCAATACATTATATTACCTAATGCTGGACATATAGCTCAAGGTTCAGAAATGATCGATGCGCTGGTTTCTGCTACTGATAAATTCGTGGCTTAAGCCTCTTTCATCATAACTTTATAAAATGACACAGAAAAAACGTTTAATTATTGCCATGACAGGTGCAACCGGTGCCGTTTATGGCGTAAGGATGTTACAAATTTTACAGGAACAA
>SESD01000326.1_pt1 | contig 29364 bp, 31 predicted proteins | sample 3171411 | NCBI WGS metagenome assembly SESD01 (sample SAMN06051880, study PRJNA518727) | freshwater metagenome | biome: subpolar coniferous forest; feature: holomictic lake; material: water; isolation source: holomictic Lake 442, 16.5 m depth | place: Canada: near Kenora, Ontario | collected...
CACTCTTTAACACTTTTCGGTTTGATTGCGAAAGGAGCATTGCGAGTTGGCAATGCTTATACGAACGCAGAGCTTATGTGAGACTAATCCGATTTATCGGGGCCGCAATTGGCGTTGAAGCGTTTAGAAGACCATAGATACTTTAAATATATGGAATTCACAACTATTAGCTCCATAGTCGCAATTTAAAAAGTAAAGACTCCAAAATCACTATCAGCAAAAACCAAGCGATAAGTGTAGAGGCTTGAACAATCATTAAAAAAGTTAAAAATAACCCGAGGTTTGTCGGTTTACTAGTCTGTGAAGTAAACCGTGCGGTAAGGCGGTCAGCAGCAGAAGCCAGTAGGTGGTAGTGATACACGCTTGCTCCTTAGCAATAAGGAATCCCCGTTTTAGGGCGGGGAGGATGTCAATGAGAATGACGATTGATTACACTGACGATGGTACGAAGTCATCACCGAACAAATCGGCGACGACGTTATCCAAAAGCTCCCACCTAAATAAACAAAAAAAACAGCCCGCGTAATGCTATTTTTGATGACGTGGTCGATACTAGAAAAAATGTCGCCCGAAGCCGAAATCAAAGAAGTCTTTTCCACTTCCTTTAATTATGAAATAACATTATGAGTGACTTACTTTTACAAGCAGAAATTGATGCTTTATTTGGCCGTATGGGCAGCGGTGCCGATGATTTTTCGGGCGATGAAGGAATATCGAGTGTTTATTCCGAAGACAATGCCGAAAAAATGCGAGAACGCGGCATCGTTAAAAAATATGATTTCGCGCACCAAGAACGGATTGTGCGTGGTCGAATGCCGACCCTGGAGATGATTAACGAGCGATTTGCGCGGCTGTTTCGCGTCTCGATATTTCAATTTGTGCGTCGTTCCGCTGAGATTTACATTGCCGGCATTCAAATTAAAAAGTTTTCGGAATTTACTCAAAGTTTGCTGGTGCCAACTAGTTTAAACGTGATTCGCGTCAATCCATTGCGTGGTAAGGCGTTGATTATTATTGATTCTAGTTTTATTTTTACGGCGGTGGATAACTTTTTTGGCGGGGGGGGATTTTTTGAAAATGTCCCCACAGAAGACAAAGAATTTACCAACACCGAAATGCGGATTGTCATGATTTTGGTAGATATGATTTTTAAAGATTTAAAAGAATCGTGGAAACCGGTCTTGAATTTAGATTTTGAGTATTTAAGTTCGGAAATCAATCCGCGTTTTGCCAACATTATTGAGCCGGGTGAATTGATTGTTATTTGTACGTTTCACGTTGATTTGGAAGGCGGGGGCGGCGATATTCACGTTGCGCTACCTTACACCATGTTGGAACCGATTCGAGATTTACTCGATGTCATCAATACTAGCCAAGATGAGGTGGATGAACATTGGTATGACTCGCTTTATCGTGAAGTCCTGCGTATCAACATTCCAGTGAATAGCGTATTAGCCGAAAAAAATATGTCGATTCGGAGCGTGCTAGAGCTAAAAAAAGGCGATGTGATTCCGATTGAATTGCCGGATTTTGTCTCCTTAAATGCAGCGCATGTGCCGATATTTGCTGGAAAAGTCGGCATTTCAGACGGTAATTATGCGGTTCAAATTACCGACAGGATTAACAATTAACACTAACCAAAGCTACCTAATTAGAATTTATAGTAAATTTATTATGTGGGCGCGAATTTATTCGCGCTTTTTTAGTCTCATTTCAAATCTAAAAATTATGACAGACCTTTTACAACAAGCAATTCAACATCATCGTGCGGGAGAGTTTTCGCAAGCCGAATCGCTTTATCGCGCCATTTTGCAAACCCAACCGAATCATCCAGATGCTAATCACAATTTAGGTGTTCTCGCTGTTACGGTGAATAAAGCTGTTACGGTGAATAAAACAGAATTGGCGTTACCATTTTTCAAACTGGCACTAGAAACAAATCCGAATCATACGCAATTTTGGTTGAGTTATATCGATGCGCTGATTAAAACGGAACAGTTTGATTTAGCGCGTGAAGTTTTAAAAACAGGACTTGAACGGGGTTTGAGTGGTGAAAAAGTTGAGCAATTGGCGATCTATTTGAATGAACCCACGCAAATAGAACTGGAAAAATTACTTTTTCTTTTCAATCAAGGTAAATATACCGAAGTGGAATTATTTGCCTATAGTTTAATTCAGCGTTTTCCTAATCATGGATTTTGTTGGAAGGTTTTAGGGACAGTTTTACAAAAATTAGGACATTTGGAAAAATCATTAGAAGCCAAAATAAAATCTGTGCAATTATCACCTAATGATGCAGATGCTAATTACAATTTGGGCAATACATTTCAAGATTTAGGGCGTTGGAATGATGCTAAAAAGCATTATCTTCAAGCAATCGCAATTGAACCAAATTACGCTAAGGCTTACTACAATTTGGCAAATGCGTTTAGAAAATTAGAATGTTTACAAGATGCTGAAAAACATTATCGCATCGCAACCAAAATCAAACCCGATTACGTTGAAGCGTATGTTAATTTGGGGAATTTACTCAGTCATCAAGGTGATGTAAAAGCGGCTGAAAATTGTTATTACCATGTGACCACGATTAAGCCCCATTATGCCAACGCACACAGTCATTTGTTAGGCACATATAATTACACGACAAATCATTCGCCCGAATCTTGTTTAGCAGCGGCAAAACGTTTTGGTCAAATTTTCAGTAACGTGGTCAAACAACGTTTCATCCATTCAAATCATGAATTACAGCCACAACGTTTACGCATCGGTTTTGTGTCAGGGGATTTTCTAACGCATCCACTTTATTATTTTTTAGAAGGGCTACTTGCACAAATAGACACGACAAAAATTGAACTGTTTGCTTATTCCACGAACAGTAAAACTGATGAAGTCACGCAACAAATGAAGTCATATTTTGCTGGCTGGAAACCAATTTTTGATTTGGATGACGAAGCCGCTGCAAACCTAATTCATGATGACGGTGTACATATTTTGGTCGATTTGTCAGGACATACGACACACAATCGTTTGCCAGTTTTTGCATGGAAACCTGCGCCAATTCAAGTATCTTGGCTGGGTTATTTTGCGACAACGGGCATAATTGAAATGGATTATATTTTGGTCGATGAAATGGGCGTACCCGAAGAGAATCAATGGCATTTCACTGAAAAAGTGAGCTATTTGCCAAACACCCGCCTTTGTTTTTCTGTGCCGAAATTTAATCTTTCAGTTAATTTATTACCTGCGTTAGATAATGATTTTATTACGTTCGGTTGCTTTCAGAATTTGAGCAAAGTAACCGATGATGTTTTGGAATTATGGGGTAAAATTTTAACTCAATTACCCACAGCGCGGCTGCGCTTTCAAAGCAAACAATTACACGAAAAAATTATTGTAGAGCTATTGTATTCACGATTGGCGCGTTATGGAATTGAGGCAAATCGTGTTGAAACACATGCGCCGAGTTCATATAAAGATTATTTAATTGCACATTCACAAATCGATTTTATTTTAGATACATTTCCTTACACTGGCGGTACAACAACGTGTGAGGCATTATGGATGGGCGTACCCACATTGACATTAGTAGGTGAAACCTTATTAGCAAGGCAAGGCGCGAGTTTATTGTCCGCAGCAAGATTAAATAATTGGATTGCAATGAATGCAGATGATTACGCGGCGAAAACGGTTAACTTTGCTAGCGACGTTCAAGCGTTAGCTGAATTACGACAAGGCTTGCGAACACAGGTTTTAAATTCACCATTATTTGATGCAAAACAATTTGCTAGAAATTTTGAGAACGCGCTGAGAAAAATGTGGCGCGACTATTCACGAATTTAATCGCGCCACGAAACGAACTGAAAAATTTATCTTTTTTACATTATGGAAACAGGCAAAACTTATGACAACTTCAACTCAATTATTCAACCAAGCTAAACTCGTTATTGCGGGCGGCGTAAATTCGCCAGTGCGTTCATTTAAAGGCGTGGGCGGCACCCCAATTTTTATCGACCACGCAAAAGGCGCGTATATTTTCGATTGCGAAGGGAATCAATACGTCGATTATGTCGGTTCGTGGGGGCCCATGATTTTGGGTCACGCGCATCCGGACGTAATTGAAGCGGTCAAAATGGCGGCTGAAAAAGGCTTGAGTTTTGGTGCGCCGACGGAAATCGAAACGTTGATGGCGCAACGTGTTTGTGAATTATTGCCGTCGATTGAATTGGTTCGCATGGTGAGTTCTGGCACCGAAGCCACGATGAGCGCGATTCGATTGGCGAAAGGGTTTACGGGTCGCAATAAAATCGTGAAATTCGAGGGCTGTTATCACGGACATTCGGACGCGCTTTTGGTCAAAGCCGGTTCGGGCGCGTTGACGTTTGGCGTGCCGAGTTCTTCTGGCGTTTCTGAAGCGGTGGCGTTAGATACGTTGACGTTGCCGTACAACGATTTGGTTGCCGTGCGAGAATTATTTTCACAATTGGGCGAACAAATCGCCTGCATTATTGTCGAACCCGTCGCGGGAAATATGAATTGCGTGCCACCCGTCGAAGGCTTTTTAGAAACGTTGCGCGACGTGTGCGACGAATTCGGCAGCGTGTTAATTTTCGACGAAGTCATGACGGGCTTCCGCGTGAGTTTGCAAGGCGCACAAGGTTTTTACAATGTGAAACCCGATTTAACGACGCTTGGCAAAGTCATCGGCGGTGGCATGCCCGTCGGTGCATTTGGCGGACGACGCGATATTATGGAATGCCTCGCGCCACTCGGTTCGGTTTATCAAGCAGGCACTTTATCGGGAAATCCCGTGGCGATGGCGGCAGGTTTGAAAACGCTGGAATTGATTGCGACACCGAATTTTCATGCCGATTTAACCGCCAAAACGACGCGCTTAACGGATGGTTTGAAAATGTTAGCCTCACAATTCAACGTGCCATTTAGCACGAATCAAGTCGGCGGAATGTTCGGGCTATTTTTCACCGAAGAAACAGAAATTACCACGTTCGCGCAAGTGATGGCGTGCAATCAAACGTATTTCAAACGCTTTTTCCACGCGATGTTAGATCAAGGCGTTTATCTTGCGCCATCTGCATTTGAAGCGGGTTTTGTGTCGGCGGCTCACGATGAAGAAGCGTTGAATAAAACCTTTGCTGCGGCTGAAATCGTGTTTCGTCGCTTGTCATAAATGCGCGTCCGCACGATTTTTTGTCACGAGTCGTGCGCGTGATTTTCCTGTTTTGGCGGTTAACGAGATAGTGCCGCCACAACTTTTTAACGCAATTTAAGTTCCGTTTGCAACAATTTTAAAAAATCATCGGCGGGCAGCGGTCTACTTTTAATGTAACCTTGATAAATATCACAGCCTTTTTCTTCTAAAAAAGCCAGTTGCTCAGGCGTTTCAACGCCTTCCGCTAACACTTTGAAACCCAGCGTGTGTCCCATCGCAATAATGGTTGCCGTAATTGCCATATCGTCTTTAACTTTCGGAATATCATCGATAAAACTTTTGTCGATTTTCAACACATCCAACGGAAAACGTTTTAAATAAGCGAGCGACGAATAACCGGTGCCGAAATCATCGATAGCAAGACAAATCCCTTGTGTTCTAAGATGGTTAAGAACATCGACCACCTTTTCTTGATTTTCCATCAAACCACTTTCTGTTAATTCCAATTCTAACCGCTCGGCGGGAAAACCCGTTTCACGCAACGCATTTTTCACTAATTCATTTAAATCACAGCGACGAAATTGTATTGATGACACATTCACCGCAATCGTCAATTCAGTAATACCCAAATCCATCCAGATTTTACCTTGGCGACACGCTTCATAAACAACCCATTCGCCAATCGCTTCAATTAACCCCGTTTCTTCGGCTAACGGAATAAAATCAGACGGCAAAATTAAACCCTTTTCAGGATCAAGCCAACGAATTAACGCTTCCGTGCCAATAATTTTGCCCGTCAAAATCTCAACTTGTGGCTGATAATACAACCGCAATTCGTGATTTGTAATGGCACGGCGTAAACGATTTTCTAATGTAATTCGTTTATGTATTTTTTCTGTCAATTCGCCTGAAAAATAAGCAACACGCCCACGCCCAGAATCTTTCGCATGATAAAGCGCGGTATCCGCTTGATCAATTAGTAATTCTGGTGTGTCACCATGATGGGGAAATAAACTAATCCCAACACTCATGCCGATTTGCACGAGATTACCGCTACTTAATTTTAAGGGTTGGCTTACGTCATTTATAATCAGCTCGGCAACTCGCGCCGCATCATCAACATGAGCAATGTCCTGTAGCAAGACTATAAATTCATCCCCGCCCAGACGGGCAACCGTGTCTACCTTTCGCAAACGCTCTTGAAGACACATTGCTACTTTTTGCAATAATTCATCGCCCGCGCCATGTCCAAACGTATCATTCACGGCTTTGAATTTGTCTAAATCCATCATCAACACCGCCAACGTTTTATTTTCACGATGACAGTATTCAATGCCGCTGCGTAACCGTTCTAACATCAATCGTCGATTCGCTAAACCCGTCAGCGGATCATAAAACGCCAGTTGTTGAATTTTGCAGTGATCGCGATAACGCTCAATGATGAGCAAGATTAAATTAGCGTATTGTTCAACTGAAACTAACTGTGATTCAGTGGGCGACCTGGGTTCACGATTATAAATCGCTATCACGCCTAACGTTTCATTTTGACTATTTTGAATCGGCTGCACCCAGCAAGAACGAAGATTGGCAGATTTCATTGATTTACAAAACGTTGTCCAATGCGGATGCGCTAATACGTCTTGGATAATCACCTGCTCACCTCTAAATGCTGACACGGCGCAAGGATCAACGTCATCACGCACCATTAAATCGTCAATCGTATTGTCGTAAATGGGTGCTGCTCCACAACGCAATTCTCCCGTCATGTTATTGAGTAAAAATATCGAACACAACTTTTCGGGATATAGGCTTTCAATTTTTTGAATCAATTCGTCTAATAACTCATGCAACGCCTGTAAATCAAAGGTTTTGAGACCTACTTTTTTCAAAATCTGATTGTGCAAATCCAAATCATTACTTTGCCGCAACAGATTCTGTGCCTCAAGAGATTCAGCATCTCGCTCTCGCTCTAAATTTGCTGCCAATAATAACGCGTCCATTTCTTTTTGTTTGCGTTCGTTAATCTCTGTTAGGTCGGTCGCAATCATGCAAAATCTGTGTTCTGTGGTTTGTGGACTGACTGAAATATGAACGAAAACCGTTGTGCCGTCACGGGCGATAAGACTCAGTTCTGCGTATTTTTTTTCGGTATCACTGCTCAACACCCCCACAATCACATTTTTACAGTCGGGCGTAAACCAGTCGAAAATAAAGCTACCAATGACTTGTTCGAGCGGCGTTTTCACAAATTCACTAAAGGCGCGATTGCTGTACAAAACGACACCTTGCTCCGTCGCGATAACAGCCCCTTCGCGCATTTCTTCAACCAGCACACGATAGGAGTAATAAGAATTCTCGAGCGTAAATACCTGGTTCTCCCCGTCCTCCTTTTTAACAACAAGCGCGTCCACCTCGCCACTAAAAATAGCATGCAAGGTTTCTTCTGTCTCGGCTAATCGAGCGCGTAAATCTTCCAGTTCAGTCACATCATCGCAAGGGGTAATAATCATTCGATTATCCTTAAATTAAGCCCAACCAACACCCGATCGGTATCGGATAAATCGCCCAGAATACGACGCAAAGGAAGCGGCAGTTTTTTGATGAGTGTGGGAACGGCAACAATTTGTTCACCCTCTGCTAATTGGGGTTGTTGATAAAGGTCAATCACTTCCAACGTGTAACGTCCTTGCAGATAATCCTCGCAAATGTTTTTGATGTTCTTGATGGCGCGTTGTGAATTGGGCGTTGTACCCATTACATATAATTTCAACAGGTAAGGCGACTGTGGTAAATCGGGCAAAGAGACCAGCATTTCTTCAAATTGACGAGTTGAATTTTTCGTTTCAATAGTTGTCATAACAAATTGCTCCTCATTCAAATTTATCAGGCTTTCGAGCCATTTTTCGGCACCAAATCTAATCCGATTAACGTCCGTTCGGTATTCGACAAATCGCCGATAATTTTACGAATGGGTTCGGGGACTTTTCGCAATAAAGTGGGAATAGCAATGATATTGTCTTCAAATGCCAAGTGTGGATTTTCCAAGAGGTCAATAACTTCGATTTGGTAGCATCCCGCTTTGCATTCGTCGCATATTTTTTTAAGATTAGCAAAAGCCGTGAGCGATTTAATACCACTTCCCGCAACATACAGCCTTAACATCCAGACAGTCGAGTCATCATCGGTTTCAATTTCAGTCGATTGAAGTGTCATGTTAATCTCCTGTCAATGTGTTCTGAACAATATCAGAATCAGCTTCACGGACTGTTTCCATTCGTAAACGATCCAGATTTAGTTGTTCAACTTGGGCTATTTCTTGCGCGATAATTTTCTCGCCTTCGGCTTTTTGCATCGCAAACTCCGCTTCTAAAGTGGCAATTTTCGCGTCCAGAATAGAGCGTTTATTCGCCAATTCGCGTTGTTTGTATTCGGTTGTTTGCTGATGTAACAACGCGCCGGCTACCTTTTTTGCTTCCTGTGCTACTCGTGCTGAACCTGTCAAAACACCTTCCGAACCGACATAAACGTCGCACAATTCGATGCCGTGTTTGGTCAATATGAATTCACGAACCTGACTTGAATGCGCCATGCCGCGTGACTTTAAAATAGACAAAATACGATTGCGTTCACCACCCGATTCGACGCTACGCACTATCAAACAAGTGTCAATCAACGAGGTAATATCCTGCGTACTAAAAAGCTCAGGTAGCCCAGCGGAACTCGTCGCGAGGCTGGTGAAAAAACCCGTAATTTGATTAGTTTTTAGAAAATCCACCAAACGCATCAACACCGCTTTAACTTCTGCCGATTTGCCTTCGATATGCAAGCTACTCAACGGATCAGTAATAACAATCTGGGGTTTGAATTCGTTAATCTCTCGGTGCATCGTTGCCAGATGTGTTTCTAAGCCGCTAAAAGTCGGGCGGTTTGCATGAAATTTGAGCAATCCCGATTCCACGCACGATTGCAAATCGATACCAATGGAACGCATATTCCGCATGATTTGAGCGGGTGATTCTTCAAAAGAAAAGTAGAGGACGCGCTCACCACGCAGACAGGCGGCTTCGGCGAATTGGGCGGCAAGCGAGGATTTTCCGGTTCCCGCCGTGCCAAAAACGAGAATAGTGCTGCCGCGAAAAAAACCTTTATTATCGAGCATTGTATCCAGACGGGGAATACCTGTAGAAATACGCTCACAGGAAATGGAATGCTGCAATCCTAACGACGTGATGGGCAAAATAGAAAAACCGTTTTTACCAATTAAAAACGGATATTCGTTCGTGCCGTGCATGGAACCGCGATATTTAACGATGCGTAATCGCCGCGTGGAGTCTTGTAATGTGACACGATTATCGAGCATGATAACGCAGTCGGACACATATTCTTCTAGCCCTTGTCGTGTCAGGGTTTCATCGCCACGTTCGCCTGTAATAATAGCGGTTACGCCTTTCTCTTTTAGCCAGTGAAAGAGCCGCCGTAATTCGGCACGCAAAATAAGCGGATTGGGCAAACCTGCAAATAGCGATTCAATCGTATCGAGTACGACGCGCTTCGCTCCGATAGAGTCAATGGCATAACCCAAACGGATAAATAAGCCTTCTAAATCATATTCACCCGTTTCTTCAATTTCGCTACGCTCGATGTAAACAAAATCGAGTAGAATTTTTTTGTCCGCAATTAAATCGACCAAATCAAACCCTAGCGATGCCACGTTCTGAATGAGGTCTTTTGTGGTTTCCTCGAATGCCATAAAAACACCTGGCTCGTTGAATTCCGTCGCCCCGTGTACTAAAAATTCCATCGCCAGCAAAGTTTTCCCACAACCCGCGCCACCACACAACAGCGTTGGGCGACCCGTTGGAAATCCACCACCCGTAATTTCATCTAATCCTTGAATACCCGTTGGGGATTTTTGAAGTCGAGGTCTGGGTTTATTGATGCTGCTTGTCGATTTGTTGTCAGCGGTGTTTTCGTTCATAAATAACGTCCAAAAAGTGAGTAAAAATTATTTTCTACATCGGCTTGATACCATTTTGAAGATTTCACATACGACTACTTGTACCGATACTTTTTTCTTAACTTTCGTTAACTGCATCCCATAACAGCGTTATGGGCGGGTGTATCTACCAATGCGAAGCTAAAAAAAGGCTTCACTCTTTGTTTGCTAACAAAGGGCTTGGTTCTCGCCATAAGGTACAGTGTTAGCGAGCGTATTTTACGATGAATTTTCATTGAAAACAACGCATTGTAAAGATTAACAAATGTTAGAAAAAGTTAAAAAATTGGATACTATATGTCAACCGTTTAAATATAGGGTGTGTCAATAGATGCTATTGCGTCATATTTGTTGTTTTGTCGCATTTTGATGTAGTTTAGTCATTTTTCAAATAGTCTGGAGAACGTATCTTGAACATCGTCGGCATCTTAATTAACACCCTTCCTGCCTACACAAATCGTGTCGTTGAACATCTAAAAAAATTAGGAATTGAAATACACGGCGTGAATGAAAAAAGCCAAATCGTCATCACCTTGGAACAAGAAACTGATGAAATGCTCACCGAACAATTAACCACAGTTCAACAGATTCAAGGTGTCCTTACGGCAGCTATGGTTTATCACCACGTTGACGAGTAGACTTAGCGTGTCGTTTAAAACTAACAGAGGAGCGAAAAATGACCGTAACACGAAGAGAATTTATTAAACTCAATGCGATTGCTGCAACCGCCGCCGTTGCAGGTTTAAATATGCCGAATCTTGCGTTGGCAAATGAACAAAATGAAAGCGACGAAGTGCGTTGGGATAAAGCACCGTGTCGATTTTGCGGCACGGGTTGTGGCGTTTTAGTCGGCACACAAAATGGGCGCGTCGTTGCCACGCAAGGCGATCCAGACGCAGAAGTAAACAAAGGTTTAAATTGCGTAAAAGGTTATTTTTTATCGAAAATAATGTACGGACACGACCGTTTAACCAAACCCATGTTGCGAATGAAAAATGGGCAATATGACAAAAATGGCGAATTCACGCCAATTAGTTGGGAACAAGCATTTGCCGTCATGGCGGAAAAATGGAAAGCTGCTTTAAACACAAAAGGCGCAAGTTCAGTTGGGATGTTTGGTTCGGGGCAATGGACAATTTGGGAAGGTTACGCTGCGTCAAAATTGATGAAAGCGGGATTTCGTTCCAATAATTTAGACCCGAATGCGCGACATTGTATGGCTTCTGCGGTCACGGGAATGATGCGAACGTTTGGCATCGATGAACCGATGGGCTGTTACGATGATATTGAACACGCCGATGCGTTCGTTTTGTGGGGTTCAAACATGGCGGAAATGCACCCGATTTTGTGGTCACGCATTACCGAACGCCGTTTGTCGAATCCTGATGTCAAAGTCGCGGTGATGTCTACTTACGAAAATCGAAATTTCGATTTAGCCGACATTAAAATAGTTTTTACGCCACAAAGTGATTTAGCGATTATGAATTATATTGCGAATCACATTATCCAAAGCGGCAACGTCAATCAGGATTTCATTGCGAAACACGTTAATTTTCAACAAGGAAATACCGATATTGGCTACGGTTTACGTCCAACGCACCCGCTCGAACAAGCGGCGAAAAATGCCGATAAAGCCAACGATTCCACGTCAATTGATTTTGAAACGTACAAAAAATTTGTTTCAGAATACACGCTAGAAAAAGCACACGAAATTTCAGGCGTTCCGATTGAAGAATTAAAAGCTCTCGCGGCGTTGTACGCCAATCCGAAAATCAAAGTTACGTCGTTTTGGACGATGGGTTTCAATCAGCACACACGCGGCACTTGGGCGAATAATCTGATTTACAACATTCATTTATTGACGGGAAAAATTGCTGAACCGGGTAACAGTCCGTTTTCACTCACCGGACAACCGTCGGCGTGCGGCACGGCGCGAGAAGTGGGCGTATTTTCACACCGTTTACCCGCCGATATGGTGGTCACGAAAAAAGAACACCGCGATATTGCTGAAAAAATTTGGCAACTTCCTGAAGGCACAATTCCCGATAAAGTCGGTTTTCACGCCGTCCAACAAAATCGAATGCTCAAAGATAGCAAACTCAATGTGTATTGGGTGATGTGTAATAACAATATGCAGGCGGCGGCGAATTTGAATGAAGAAACGTTGCCAGGTTATCGCAATCCTGAAAATTTCATTATCGTTTCTGACCCGTATCCAACCGTGACCGCGATGGCGGCAGATTTGATTTTACCAACGGCAATGTGGGTTGAAAAAGAAGGCGCGTACGGCAACGCCGAACGTCGGACGCAATTTTGGCGACAACAAGTGAAACCGCCCGTGGGTGCAAAATCTGATTTGTGGCAATTGGTCGAATTCGCCAAACATTTCAAAATTAGCGAAGTGTGGACAGAAGAATTGATGGCGAAAAAGCCTGAATGCCGCGACAAAACGCTTTACGACGTTTTATTTGCTAACGGCGAAGTGAACAAATTCCCGTTGAGTGAAATCGCGCCAGGTTTTGATAATGACGACGCGCACGATGTTGGGTTTTACATTCAAAAAGGGTTGTTTGAAGAATACGCAAAATTTGGACGCGGTCACGGTCACGATTTAGCCCCGTTCGATATGTATCATCAAGCACGCGGTTTACGCTGGCCAGTGGTCGATGGCAAAGAAACAAAATGGCGATTCCGTGAAGGGTCGGATCCGTATGTGAAAATGACGGACAGCACTGCGCCGACCGATTTACACGCTGCCAGCACGCATCCAAATTTAACGGTTGCGAAAGGTGACGTGAGTTTTTACGGGAAGCCCGACGGACGCGCGATTATTTTTGCGTTGCCGTATGAAGCACCGCCCGAAATGCCCGACAAAGAATTTGATTTATGGCTTTCGACGGGGCGAGTTTTAGAGCATTGGCATTCTGGTTCGATGACGTTGCGCGTTCCCGAATTGTACAAAGCGTTTCCAGACGCGCTGGTTTTCATGCACCCCGACGATGCCAAAGCACGCGGTTTACGTCGTGGCATGACGGCGGCGATTAGTTCGCGACGCGGCAAAATTCTCGCGCAAGTTGAAACGCGCGGGCGTAATCGTCCGCCTGTTGGTTTGATTTTTATTCCTTGGTTTGATTCAAAACGATTGGTGAATAAATTGACGTTGGACGCGACGTGTCCCATTTCTAAACAAACCGATTACAAAAAATGTGCGGTTAAAATCGAACGAGCTTGAGGAGAAAATCATGAAAAAAAGTTTGTTTGTTTTATTGAGTTTGCTTTTTACATTGTCGGTGAATGCCGATGATTTAGAAGTGAAACGCACGTTGAATGGTGCGTCGATTTTAGAAAAAATGTCGCCACAACCTGAAATTAAAAAGTGGCACGACACCGAACCGCAACCGCGTAATTATCCGCAACAGCCGCCGATTATTCCGCACACAACAAAAGGTTATGTGATTAACCAAAAGTTCAATAAATGCCTGACGTGTCACAGCGACCAAGATTCTAAAATCAGTGGCGCAACGCCCGTGGGAAAATCACATTATCACGATCGTGACGGTTCACCGACGACGAAAATTTCAGCACGTCGTTATTTTTGTGTGCAATGTCACGTTCCACAAGTTGATGCAAAACCATTTATGGAAAACGATTTCAAAGGAGAGGAGTAAGCCATGACGATTTTTAAAAATATGTGGAATTGGCTGAAAAAACCTTCTGCGCGTTGGGCGGCGGGAACAATTTTAGTTGTTGGTTTTATCGGTGGCGTGATTTTTTGGGGCGGATTCAATACCGCGTTAGAAGCCACAAACAAAGAATCGTTTTGTATTTCGTGCCACGAAATGCAGGAAAATGTTTATAAAGAATATCAAAACACGATTCATTACAGCAACCGAAGCGGCGTGCGTGCGACGTGTCCCGATTGTCACGTTCCGAAAGATTGGACGCATAAAATGATTCGCAAAGTGCAAGCGAGCAACGAGATTTTTCACAAAATTTTAGGCACGATTGATACGCCTGAAAAGTTTGAAGCGAAACGTTTGGAATTAGCGCATCACGTTTGGAAAAAGATGAAGGAAACCGATTCGCGTGAATGTCGAAATTGTCACGATGAAGACGCGATGGACTTTTTAGAACAGCGTCGTCGTTCGGTGAAGCAGCACATCAAAGGCTTTGACGAAAACAAAACGTGTATCGATTGCCACAAAGGCATCGCGCATTCGTTGCCCACGATGTACGAAGACGATCCGCAAGCCGCGTTGTTGGATAAACGCGAAAAGTAGTTTTTTGATTTTGGGCGATAACGTTTTGTGAAAAATGTTATCGCTGCATTCAAAAAATTAAAAACTAGAAACAGCTCGGTAGCCTGCCACGCAAGCCAGTCCTAAAAAAAATACGCCACTGATTTTGTGCAGCCACGCCATCGAGAATTTTTGTAAAATCGTTCGTCCCGCGATACAGCCTAAAATTGACGTGAACACCAACGCCAACGTTGAGCCAATCCAAACCGCCAACGGTAATTGCGTGCTACTCAACGCCACGACGGCTAATTGTGTTTTGTCGCCAAATTCCGCCACCGTAATCAATAAAAACGTGGTGAAAAAAATGCTGTGACTGCTTTTTTCAAGCACCGTTTCGTCGTCTTCATCGTCGCTGTTGGCGCGTAAAACATGAACACCAAACACTAAAAATAAAACTGCCACCACGCCAGAAACCACATAATTCGGAAACCAATTTGCAATCGCCACGCCAAACACCACGGCTAAGGTATTCAATAACGCAAACGCCAAAATCGCGCCCAAAGCCACAGGCATGGCACGATGACGCGCCGCCAAAGTCATACAAACGAGCTGACTTTTATCGCCCATTTCAGCCGCCACAATTAACAAAAAACTCGTCAACGTGGGCGCAGATAATTCTTGAAGATTGATATTTTCAAGCGTCGGAAACCACTTTTCATACAGCGCAAACAGCGTGTCATTCATTATTTTTCACCGAATTTAGCCAAGCAAATTATCAAGCATCATCATAATAATAAAACCTCCCATCAACGAAAAGGTAGCGCAACGTGAACGTCCTTTTGAATGCGTTTCTGGAATGATTTCTTCGCTGATGACAAACAACATCGCGCCCGCCGCAAAACCCATCGCCAACGGCAAAATAGGTTCAAACGCCGTCACCATTGTAATGCCCAATAATCCGCCAATCGGTTCAACTAAACCCGTCAATGTGGCAATGCCGACCGCTTTCCATTTGTTATAACCCAAACCGACCAACGGCAACGCGACGGCTAAACCTTCGGGAATGTTTTGTAACGCAATCGCACTCGCCAAAACAAAACCATTTTTCAAATCTCCCGCCCCAAAACTCACGCCAACCGACATGCCTTCGGGAAAGTTGTGAATCGTAATGGCGATAATAAATAGCCAGATTTTTTTCAACGAATGAAGCTGCGTGTCAGACATGGAATCGAAATGAACGTGCGGCAATTGTTTATCGGCAAAATGCAGAAAAAGTGCGCCAATGATCATGCCGCCAGAAACGATGTAAATCCCTTTTCCTGCGGCAATCGCATTGCCGTATTCCAGCCCTGGAACGAGTAACGAAAAGGCGGTTGCTGCCAGCATTACGCCTGCCGCACCACCGAGCAAACTGTTGAATAAATTGCTCGAGATATTTTTAAACCACAACGCGGGTAACGCGCCCACACCCGTGGCTAATCCTGCCAAAATACTCGCCAAAAACCCAATCACCACAATCGAACCGAAGGTTAAATATAACGTACCAAAAACGATAATTTGACTCACCAAAAACAATCCCGCCCACGTCGAATAACGTTGCAACGGCGGCAAGGCTTGCACTTGTTGGAACTTCGGAGAATTTTGAATTACAGTGATTTTGCGTTCAGAATACGCCTTAAATTGTGTAGTAAATGATGTTGATGCAGACATGATTTTTCCTTTTGAAAATTTGAATAAATAATTGCGTTCCGTTTATTTTATCACCGCCTAATTGAAAGTGTGCAAACGATGTTTAAACTTGAAACGAGTGCGTGAAAAATACGCAAGTGCTAGTATTAGGCGGGTAAAATCCCTCAAATAAATCGACGACTAAAAAATCATGACTAATTTAGAACTTTTTCAAGCATTTGTCGCACCCGCGATTTTCATTTCGGCGGCAGGTTTATTAGTGCTGTCTATCAACGTGCGCCTGATGGGAATCGTGACGCGATTACGCGCTTTTCACAAAGAAAAACATGTTGCGACAACCGCAGGCAAAAAGCAGGAAGCGTTAGTTTTACAAGCGCAAATCAAATCCATTGAACAGCGTGCTACCAAAATCAAAAATGCGTTCTTTTTTACGTTGTTAGGCATTATTGGCGTGATGGCGACGTGTTTAGTGTTGGGTTTGACGTTGTACGTTCCGCAGTCGTTGATTATCGCCATCGTTATTTTCGTTTTTTCGGTTTTATCGATGTTGGTGGGAATGTGTTTTTACATTTCGGAAGTGGCGGTTGGCTTATCGTCAGAAAGAGAAGAAGAGCAGCTCTACGAACTGATTGACGTGATGTCTGAACCCGTCGATGAAAAACCCTAATTCCGTTATTTTTTTGTGATACGCTTTTACAGTCGGTTTTGTTATAGTTGTCACAGGTTTTAGCCACTATTTAAACTACTTATTTTTATTCTTCTGGAGACTTTTTTATGACACAAAAAATTGCAATCAATGGTTATGGTCGAATTGGGCGTTGTATCGTCCGTGCAATTTACGAAACGAATCGCAGAGGCGAATTTCAAATTGTCGCGATTAACGATTTGGGCGACGCGAAAACTAACGCGCATTTAACGAAATACGACACCGTTCACGGAAAATTTCCGTTTGATGTCAGCGTTGACGGTGATTACATTGTTATCGATGGCGACAGAATTCGTGTATTAGCAGAACGTAATCCTGCTAATTTACCGTGGAAAGAGTTAGACGTTGACGTAGTTCACGAATGTACTGGTTTATTTGTCAGCAAAGCCAAAGCACAAATGCACATCGATGCGGGCGCGAAAAAAGTGATTATTTCTGCGCCAGGTGGAACCGATGTCGATGCCACGATTGTTTTTGGTGTGAATCATCACATTTTGAAAGCCAGCGACACCGTGATTTCAAATGCTTCTTGCACGACAAATTGTTTGGCTCCGCTGATTAAACCGTTAATCGACACGATTGGCGTAGAACATGGTTTGATGACCACGATTCATTCCTACACCAACGACCAAGTGTTAACGGACGTATTCCACAAAGATTTGCGTCGGGCGCGTTCAGCGACACAATCGATGATTCCTACCAAAACGGGGGCAGCTTCAGCGGTCGGTTTGGTTATTCCAGAATTAGTCGGTAAATTAGATGGTTTTGCGATGCGCGTGCCAACGATTAACGTTTCAATTGTAGATTTATGTTTCCAAGCGGCACGCGACACCACGAAAGAAGAAATCAATGACATTCTAAAAACCGCTTCTGAAGGCGCGTTGAAAGGTATTTTAGCGTACAACGACGAACCGTTAGTTTCGAGCGATTTCAATCATAATCCTGCGTCTTCAATTTTTGAATCGTCTTTAACGAAAGTCACCGGCGGTAATTTTGTGAAAGTATTGTCGTGGTATGACAACGAATGGGGCTTTTCAAATCGTATGTTAGACACTTCTTTAGCGTTAATGAACGCGAAATAATCCATTTTAATCAAACAGGTATCACACGATGAGACGCACTAAAATTTTAGCCACATTAGGCCCTTCGACAGACAAAGAAGGTGTGTTAGAAGCCTTATTCGAAGCCGGTGTTGATGTGGTGCGTTTGAATTTTTCGCACGGTTCAGCCGAAGAACACATTGAACGCGCTCGCCAAGTGCGTGAAATTAGTCAGCGAATGAATTGGCAAGTCGGCATTCTCGCGGATTTGCAAGGGCCTAAAATTCGGATTGCACGTTTCAAAAACAAAAAAGTCTTTCTTAACGAAGGGCAACGTTTCGCGCTCGATTTGAATTTAGGCACCGACGACGGCGATCACGAACAAGTGGGTTTTATTTATGAGCCGCTTGCCGAAGAAGTTCACCCTGGCAGTCGTTTATTATTGGATGACGGGCGCATTGTGCTGGATGTTGTCAACGTTGAAAATGGACGTGTCAATTGCACCGTTTTTGTCGGTGGCGATTTGTCGAATAACAAAGGTATTAACTTGTTAGGTGGCGGTTTATCGGCGGCGGCGTTGACCGAAAAAGATAAAGAAGACATTAAAACGATTGGAAAAATTGATTGTGATTTTGTTGCCGTTTCGTTTCCACGTTGCGCTGAAGATTTACACGAAGCGCGACGATTGCTCAAAGCAGAAGGTTCGACAGCTGGCATTGTTGCCAAAATTGAACGGGCTGAAGCGGTTGCCAACGATGCGATTATGGACGAAATCATTTTAGCTTGTGATGTGGTCATGGTGGCGCGGGGCGATTTAGGCGTTGAAATTGGTGATGCCAAATTACCCGCGATGCAGAAAAAGTTGATTAAACGCGCTCGTTCGTTAGATCGAGTGGTAATCACGGCGACGCAAATGATGGAGTCGATGATTGAAAATCCGATTCCGACTCGCGCCGAAGTGTTTGACGTGGCCAATGCCGTTTATGATGGCACCGACGCGATTATGTTATCTGCTGAAACGGCATCGGGAAAATATCCCGTTAGAGCGGTTGAGGCAATGAATCGTATTTGCTTGGAAGCTGAAAAATTGGATATTGTGCGTGTCTCACATCATCGTGTAGACCGAGAATTCAAACGCGACGAAGAAGCCATTGCGATGGCGGCAATGTACATGGCGAATCACACCAATGTAAAAGGTATTGCGGCATTGACTGAATCCGGTACCACACCACTTCTCATGTCGCGCATGAGTTCTGGAATACCTATTTTCGCGCTCAGTTGCCAACCCAAAACACTCGGAAAGGTGACGTTGTATCGCGGTGTTATTCCGATTTATTTTTCACACGAGGCGCAAACGCATGTGGAAGTGAATCGTGACATTATCACCCAACTCCGAAGCTACGGCATGGCACAAGCCGGCGATAAATTTATTATCACGAAAGGCGATTTAGCGGGCGCAAAAGGCAGTACGAATGATTTGAAAATCGTCACGGTTGGACACCCTTTAACGCCCTAATAGCTTAATAACTACTTAATGTTTAAGAATACAAACTAAAGGACTAATGTTGATGAATGATGAATTTAATATTTTATTAAAACAATTGCGTGATGAATTTGTTGCCGAATTTCCTGAGCGGTGCGATGCCTTAGAAGAGAGTGTTTTAGCATTTGGAGAAGGTCGTGAAGGCGCATTCGATGACATGTATCGTCTAGTCCACAGCTTAAAAGGGGCCGGCAGTCAATTTGGTTTGTTGATAGTGACCGCCATTTGTCATCAATTTGAAAGTTTTTTGAGCAGCGGGGCATTAGCCAAAAATCCATTAAGTTTGAGTTTTGCATTAAGTTATGTCGATTTATTGAAGCAAGTATCTGAATTCATCGGATCAGAAAACACTCATTTTCATGATATTGAACACAGTTTAGAAGCATTAAGAACGTCTAGTATGCCAGAACACGCCTCGGTATTGTTGATTGAGCCGTCTCCATCACGCCGAAAATTATGCCAAGGTGTTTTAAATTCTTTAGGTGTGCGCGTGGTGGTGCAGGAGCGCGGTATGCTTGCGCTGGAGCAATTACTGCACGAACCGTTTGATTTGTTAGTAGCAGCGCGTGAATTACCCGATTTAAACACGGTAGCACTTGTGTCGGCGTTGCGCGAATCCAATAGTCGGAATAAACATATTCCCGTGATTTTGGTTAGCAGCAACGCCACTCCTATTCCAGATTATTTGACGATTAACGCAGTATTAGCGCGTGACGCACAATTTATTCCAAATTTAACCAAAGAAGTTGGCGCGATTTTACAACATAAAAAATAAAGCCACGTTCAAGGTAAAAAGTGCGGGTGTGTATTTTTTACCTTGGGCAACGCGAACTTTTCACTCCCCAGTTTTAAAACTCTCATGAACATCAACTCTCAAAAACTCTCGAGCGCACGATTCGCGCAAGCCACCGACGCATTTGTCGAAATTTTTACCGCGTCGGTTGATTTCGATAAACGCATGGCAAATCAAGACATTCAAGGTTCACTCGCTCACGCAAAAATGTTGTGTAAGGTCGGCGTTTTAACCGACGAAGAACGCGATTTAATTATTCGTGGTTTGACGCAAATTCACGACGAAATTCAACGCGGCGAATTTGAATGGTCAATTCAACAAGAAGATGTTCACATGAACATCGAAGCGCGATTAACCAATTTGATTGGTATTGCGGGGAAGAAACTGCACACGGGACGTTCGCGCAACGATCAAGTGGCGACCGATATTCGGCTGTATTTGCGTGATGAAATTGCCACGATTGGCAACGAATTAACGCGCTTACAAACGGCGATTTTAGATTTAGCCGCGCAACACACCGACACAATTATGGCGGGTTTTACGCATTTGCAAGTCGCGCAACCTATCGTTTTCGGACACCATTTAATGGCGTGGTTTGAAATGCTAAACCGTGACGCTGACCGTTTGCGCGATTGTGCGAAACGGTTGAATGTTTCACCGTTGGGCGCGGCGGCGTTGGCGGGAACGAGTTATCCAATTGACCGCCATTTCAGCGCGGAATTATTAGGTTTTTCGCGTCCGTCTGCCAATTCGTTGGATTCAGTGAGCGACCGCGATTTTGCGATTGAATTTACCGCTGCCGCCAGTATTTTGATGATGCACTTATCGCGTTTTTCAGAAGAATTGATTTTGTGGGCAAGCGCACAATTTGATTTTATTGATATTCCCGATGCGTTCTGCACGGGTTCATCGATTATGCCGCAAAAGAAAAATCCAGATGTTCCCGAATTGGTGCGCGGTAAAACAGGGCGCGTCACGGGTCATTTGATGGCGTTATTGATGCTGATGAAAGGTCAGCCGTTAGCGTACAACAAAGACAATCAAGAAGACAAAGAGCCGCTTTTTGATACGGTCGATACGGTGTTGAACTGTTTGCGGGCTTACGCCGACATGGTGCCGCATTTGGTCGCGAAAAAAGAAAATATGTATCGCGCAGCAAAACAAGGTTTTGCGACGGCGACCGATTTAGCCGATTATTTGGTGCGAAAAGGATTGGCGTTTCGTGACGCACATGAAATTGTGGGTTTGGCGGTACGTTTGGGCGTGGAAACTAAACGCGATTTGTCCGAATTATCACTCGCGGAATTACAAACCTTTTCGCCGCTGATTGGCGAAGAAATTTTTGACGTTTTATCGCTCGAAGGTTCGGTAGCATCGCGTTCACACATTGGCGGCACTGCGCCTGAAACCGTCCGTTTGGCAATTGAGATGGCGCGTCAGAATCTATAAATTTGTGATTGCAGCGTTTGAGTTCTGTTTCTTCAAACGCTGCAACATTTCATGAATCATCACCTGCGGATGATGCGTTGAATCCGTTACACTGATTAAAAATTATGAATAAATTATTGCTCGGCGACAACTTAGAACCAGACACATCAGTTATTCCATTCGGTGATTATTGTTATGAAGTTTTTGATTTAAAACCCGACGAAGTTTTAAACACAGAAGGGGAATTCGGCAAAGACAGGCGTGAAGCAGGTTATTCGCCTGATGGCGGAAATAAACGTGTTTTATGTCCTTATTGGTTTGAATTGGACAACGGCATGACACGTTGCGAATATCTTGAAATTGAAGATGATGAAATGTCTTATCTTGCTGACGAAATAAAAATTTCGTGACATTGCAGTCGAAGATATTCAAACCTACACACGCAGCAGAAATCTAAAATGAACAAACTCCTTCTCGGCGACAACCTAGAAATTCTCAAAACCCTTGATTCCGAAAGCGTCGATTTGATTTATCTCGACCCGCCTTTTTTCTCAAATCGAAATTACGAAGTGATTTGGGGCGACAAAGGCGAAGTCCGCAGTTTCCAAGACCGTTGGTCGGGCGGCGTGGAACATTACATCGGCTGGTTAAAAGAGCGCGTCGAAGAAATGCACCGCATTCTAAAACCGACTGGTTCAATTTTTCTGCATTGCGATTGGCACGCCAACGCTGAAATTAAAGTGTTTATTTTGAATAAAGTTTTTGGCGAAGAAAATTTTAGGGGGGAAGTTGTTTGGCAGAGAACAGCCGTACACAATGATGCAAAGAAAAAATTAGCTGTAGTTTCGGACACTATTTGGTATTACTCAAAAGGTAAAAAAATATGTTGGAATCCTGCTTTTACAGATTTAACTGATGAAGCAATAAACACACGATACAGATATGAAGATGAAAAAGGTCGATTTCACCTCGGTCCGATTGATAGTCCTAGTCCACGCCCAAATATGATTTACGAATGGAATGGCTTTCAATCACCAGCTAAAGGTTGGCGATATTCAAAAGAAACAATGGCGCAGTTAGATACAGAAAATAAAATTTGGTATCCAACAGATAAAAATAAAAGACCACGTTTAAAACTTTATTTAGAAGAAACAAAAGGAGCTTTGCTCGGAAATGTTTGGACAGATATAGGTAATGTTCAAGGTCATGCAAAAGAACGCATTGGCTACCCAACGCAAAAACCTGAAGCTCTTTTAGAGCGCATCATCACAATGGCAAGCAACGAAGGCGATGTGGTTTTAGATGCGTTTGTGGGTGGTGGCACAACGGTTGCGGTCGCTGAACGTTTGCGACGTAAATGGATTGGCATTGACCAATCGGTGATGGCGATTAAAGTCACGGAAATGCGGTTGAAAAAGCCCCAACGTGATTTATTGGATTTACCGTTTATCGTTCAGTTGCACAAATACGATTACGACACACTGCGTTATCAAGATGCGTTTGAGTTTGAAACGTGGATTGTGCAGCAATTTGGCGGCGTGGCGAATAGCAAACAGCGTGGTGATTTGGGCATTGACGGTAAAACGAAAGACGGTGTGCCGATTCAAGTGAAACGCTCGGACGCAATCGGTCGCAACGTGATTGATAATTTAAAATCAGCCAGCGAACGATTTGATAAAACGCTGTTTGAAGCCAACAAAGCGGCGGGTAAATCGATTGGAATTATCATTGCGTTTAGTTTTGGCAAAGGTGCGATTCAAGAGGTGGCGCGTTTAAAAAATCATGACGGCGTGATTATCGAATTGGTAACGGTTGAAAACGTGGTGCCGATTGCGAAAAAACCGAAATTAACTTTAACGTGTAATGATTTGGGTTTGAATGTGAAAAAGTTGCGTGAGATTGAATTTGTCGCCGTCGGTGAATCGGAATCAGGAATTGAGTTTTATGCGTGGGATTTCAATCACGAAGTCGAAAACGGTTTCAAAGCGGACGTGATGATTGATAAAACGGGCAAACAAACTCACGCTTTCAAAGCGGGAAGTTACAAAGTCGCGGTGAAAGTGGTTGATAATGAAGGCATCGAAAGCGTTGAAATTATTACGCTGAAAACGAATGGCGTTTTGGAAACGGGGAATTAGACAAGTAAAAAATTTGAGTGAGTTTTTATAACGGAGAATGAAATGCAAGCAATAGAATTACAGGCACAAATCACTAGCACCCACGAAATACATTTAAAACTTCCAGAAAGTGTCACGGCATCTGTGGCAAAAGTGATTGTGATGTATGAAAACATTGTACCGAATCAAGAAACGCTCAACGCAATTGATGCGGTGCGTAATGGTGAGGTTCAAAGATATGAATCGTTAAATGCCATGTGGGCAGATTTGGATAATGATTGATGCGCGAAGTTGTTACCATCTCATCATTTAAAAAAGATTACAAGCGTCTGAAGCGTTCAGGTCATTATGTGATGGAAGAATTGAAAAACGTTGTTGAGCAGCTTACAAATGATGAACCGTTACCTGAAAAATACTGCGACCACGCACTGACAGGAAATCTACGCAATTATCGTGAATGTCACATTAAACCCGATTGGTTGCTCGTTTATCAATTGCAGCCTGATGAATTAGTGTTAGTTCGTACGGGTTCGCACAGTGAATTGTTTTAACGGCGAGTAGAAAAGCAGCGGTTTTGAGAAATTATTTATGAAATATCCAAAGGTGAAAAAATGAACGCACAACCTCAATACATTACGAATGCTGAAGGCGAAAAAATGTCAGTCATTTTGTCGTTGTCTGATTATCAAGAATTACTGGAAGACTTAGAGGATTTAGCCGCGATTGCTGAACGTCGAAATGAAATCGCACAACCGTTTGACCAAGTTTTAGCTGAGTTGGGTTATGACATATCGCATTGAAATCAAGCCCAGTGCGAAAAAGGAACTTGCACAATTGCCGCGTGAAATAGGTGCAAGCGTTGTGAAAGCCGTTGCAGCATTAGCTGAAAATCCACGTCCGCACGGTTATAAAAAACTGACGGGTTCACAACAGAGTTATCGTATTCGAGTTGGAAATTATCGCGTGGTGTATTCACTTTTTGAGCAGCAGTTAATGATTGAAATTGTCAAAATTGGCGATAGAAAAGACGTGTACGGCAACAAAAAAGATAGAAATAAACGATTCGTTTAATGGTCACGCAAATAGAAACCTTTGAAAAGCAAATCGCCGACGCGCAAAAAGTAATTGATGGCGCGGCGAGTAGAAAGGCGGCGGTTTTGAAGAATTATTTATAACGGAGAATGAAGATGCAACGCCAAGAAATAGAGCAAATTATTTATCAACAAACCCACCAATTGCCGATTGAAGATTTGACGGAAGTGTTGCGATTTGTCGAGTTTGTGCGGTTTAAAAATGAACACAAAACGCCTAATCAAGAAACTATCGAAGCGATGGAAGCCGTTAAACGTGGCGAATATGAAGCGATAAGTTTGGACGAATTACGTCAACAATGGGACGAGGCGTGAAAACAATTGTTCAAACATCGCAATTTAAACAAGATTTAAAGCGCGTTAAACATTCGGGGCGTTATGAGATTGATGATTTGTTGGAAATTGTAGATTTACTCGCACAAAATCAGCCGCTACTCGAAAAACATAAAGACCATAATTTAACGGGTAATTAGAGAGATCACAAAGAATGTCACATCAAACCTGATTGGTTGCTGATTTATCAATTAACGCCTGACAAGGTTGTTTTAACTCGCACGGGTTTGCACAGTGAATTATTTTAACGGCGAGTAAAAAGGCGGCAGTTTTGAGTAAGTATTTATAACAAATAGGAGAGTAAAAATGTCGATGACAATCAGCATTGATGATGGTTTGTACAATCAAGCGAGAATGCAGGCGCAAACTGAAAAGCGTTCCATTGCACAACAAATAGAATGGTGGGCAATGGTAGGAAAAGCGGCGTTAGATAATCCCGATTTGCCGATTGATTTTATACATAATTTATTGATTGCGAAGACAGAAGATGCGGCTTTGATAACGCCTTTTGTGCCTGAAGGAAAGCGAAATAATGAGTGAAGCAATTCACGTTGAACAAAGTGCAATGTTTCGGCGGGCGTATAAAAAATTGTATCCAAATCAAAAAGCGGATGTTGATGATGCCGTTGCAGATATTGTAGAAAATCCAACGATTGGTGAGCCTAAAATTGGCGATTTAGCGGGCGTGTTTGTGCATAAATTCAATTGCAAAGGTCAATTAACGTTGTTGGCTTACAAATATGACCCGCAAAGTCGTTTTTTGTTATTACTGGGTTCACATGAAAATTTTTATCGTGATTTGAAACGCTAGAAAGGCGGCGGTTTTGAGGAAATTTACAACATTAACTTTTAATAACTTATGAAATTAGCAACTTTTACATATCAACATCAAACACGCATTGGCGCGGTGATTGAAAATCAAATCGTGGACGGTTTGGGTGACGCGAATTTGCCCACAGATATGATTGCGTTTTTGGAACAAGGCGACCGCGCGTTGCACAAAATGCAGCAACTGATTTTATCGGAAACGCATCGGATTCCGTTGGCGGATGTACAATTACTCGCGCCGATTCCCCGTCCGCGAAAATATCTGGGAATTGGTTTAAATTACGCGGATCACATTGACGAAACGGGTTTAGAAAAACCTGAATTTCCGTTGTTTTTCACCAAACAAAGCAGTTGCGTCATTGGTCACGGCGATTCGATTTTTTTGCCGCGCGTGTCTGAAAAATTGGATTATGAAGGGGAATTAGCGTTTGTCATTGGCAAAAAATGCAAACACGTTTCCGTTGAAAACGCGCCCGAATTTATTGCAGGTTTTACGATTGCAAACGATGTGACCGTGCGGGATTGGCAATTTCGGTCGCCAACGTGGACGGTCGGTAAATCGTTCGATACGCACGGCCCGATTGGTCCGTGGATTGTGACGGCGGATGAAATTCCCAATCCGCACGATTTGAATTTGAAAACATGGGTGGATGATGAGTTGCGCCAAAATTCAAATACTTGTTATATGATGTTCAATTGTTATGAAATGATTGCGTATTTGTCGCAAGCCATGACGCTGGAAGTGGGCGACATTATCACCACGGGAACGCCGAACGGCGTAGGTGTTAAAATGAAACCGCGTGGTTATTTGAAAGCGGGACAAGTGGTAAAAATAGAAATCGACGGTATTGGCGCGTTGGTCAATACGGTGGTAAATGAGCCTTAAAATCGTTGCGCTAAGTCGTAAAAAAATAGCGCGACACAAATTATTATTAAACTGAAAAGGAAATAAAAAATGAGTAATGTTTTTTCGTGTACGGGAACTATCGGATCGGATGCTGTTGTTCGTGTGTTACCTTCTGGGCAATCGGTGTTGAACGTTTCTGTTGCAAATACTACGGGGTTTGGGGATCGCCAACAAACTGTGTGGCTGCGCGTCGTCGTTTGGGGAAAAAAAGCAGAATCCAATTTGAAAAATTTTCTCGTAAAAGGACAGCAAGTTTTCATTTCTGGCGAATTGACGATGAGTGAATACAAAGCAAATGACGGCACGATGAAAACCAGTTTAGAAGTCAATGCCTCGATTTTGGATTTAGTCGGTAAACGTAACGAATCTTCGGGTTCCAGCAATTATAACGCGCCTGCACCAGCGGCAAATTACGCGCCACAACCGCAGCAATATCAACAACCCGCCGCGCCGGTTTATCAACAACCCCCCGTTCAAAATTACGCGCCACCTCCAGCACCGAATTACGCGCCACCCCAAGCTCCCAGACCGGTCGCCGCGCCTAGTTTTGACGCGCCTTACGATGACGATATTCCGTTCTAATTTTTGCTAAAATGAAAAAACCGCTGGCATTGAAATCGGCGGTTTTTTTTTGCTATTCACGGTCTAAAAACACGGCAAACTAAAATGATTTTAAAAACTATCGCCCAACGTCAATTTTTAATAACTTTTTTACAAATTATTGGAGTCGCCGCCGCGTATTTTATCACGGGGAAATTGGGGGATTTACTCGCGATTCCACCCAGTTACGCGACCGTTATTTTTCCGTCGTCGGGCATTGCGTTGGCGAGTATTCTACTTTACGGAAACCGCATGGCGGGGGGCGTATTGCTCGGTGCATTTTTGCTGAACGCGAGCATTCCGGTCACCCCGAACTACTTTTTAGAAAATTTAAATTCAGCACTGCTTATTACGTTAGCAATTTCGAGCGGGGCGACGCTGCAAGCCGTGGTGGCGGCTTATTTAGTGCGCCGATTTGCTAGCACTCCCAATATTTTATCCAACCAAAAAAATATCCTGTTGTTTTTATTTTACGGCGGTTTCGTTAGTGCGTTGGTCAATTCGACGCTTTCGGTTTCATTGTTGGTTGCCACAGGTCAAATGTCAGCCGAAGCCTTTCTTCTCAATTGGCTATCGTGGTGGGGCGGTGATGCGTTGGGCATCATTATTTTTACGCCGCTGGTTTTGGTCTGCTTATCGACTGAAAATCCCGTTTGGCAAGGACGGCGCAAAGCGATAACGTTACCGATTCTCACGATGTTTTTGCTGACCGTCATGGCGGTTTTTTATGAAATAGAAACCAGCAACTCCCGCATAAAAATGGAATTCGACCAACGCACAAAAGAGTTGAGTAGCCTGATGGAAACAGCCATTATCAGCAATTTCAATGCCCTACGATTTTTGAATGACTTTTATATAACATCAAAATTCGTTGACGAAAATCAATTTCAAACTTTTGTTGCGTTCCCGTTAAACATTTTTCCAAGTATGCTAAATCTGGGATTTGCACCCGTTATTAAAGCCGCAGAACGGGAAAAATTTGAAAATAATTTAAAACAGAACGGTGTCTCAAATTTTCAAATTACAGAACAAGATGCAGAGACAAAAAAATTGGTGCGAGCCGGAAATCGTCCCGAATATACGCCCATTAGTTTCATTGAATCGAACAAATTGAGTGACAATATCCGTAATTTGGATTTGTATTTTATGCCCTCGCGGCGTGACGCAATGGATAAAGCCAGAGACACCGGCGAACTTTTTGTCACAACTAACGTGACTTTAGTGTACGAAATGGGCAAATACAATGGCGTGGTGGCGTTTATACCTGTTTATCAAACGGGTTTACCACACGGAACTATCGCAGAAAGACGCGCCGCTATTTTAGGTTACAACTTTGCCGCCTTTCGCAATGTTGAAATGGTGAAATTCGCGCTCAAAAATCAAAATCTAGCGGGTTTGTCTTATCGGCTGATTGACAATAACGCTCCTGTTGAAAAGGAATTATTGTTTGCCAGCGACGAACAGGAACCCGCGCCCGAAGCGTTAAGAAGAAATTCCAACATGTTAATGCGTCACACCACCTTTAATTTGGTGGGTGGACGAGTGTGGCGATTTGAACTTACGCCGACGGCGGATTATTTTATCGAACATCGTTCCACCAACGTTTGGTCAATTTTGTGGTTGGGATTAACGTTAACCATTATCACAATAATCACCGTTCTGCTGTCGGCGATTCGGCAATTTGAACTCGTTATTTCAAACGCAGAATTGGCGTTTCAAAATTCTGAAAAAGAAAAACGCGCGGCTGAACTTATCGAATTTCACCTTAAAAATGACCAGTTGAAGAGCCAACTCAATCACATGCAAAAGTTAGAAAGCATTGGACGACTCACTTCGGGTATTGCTCACGATTTCAATAACATTTTAGCGTGTATGCTCGGCTATAATG
>SESD01000327.1_pt1 | contig 29326 bp, 25 predicted proteins | sample 3171411 | NCBI WGS metagenome assembly SESD01 (sample SAMN06051880, study PRJNA518727) | freshwater metagenome | biome: subpolar coniferous forest; feature: holomictic lake; material: water; isolation source: holomictic Lake 442, 16.5 m depth | place: Canada: near Kenora, Ontario | collected...
CCAACAGGAGTCGGCGAAACCTTAACTTGGCAACGCGGCCACATCGGTCCATATCGGATCAGGCTTCCACTGCTTGATCCAACCCGGCAATTCATCAGCCGGCATTGGGCGTGCAATGCCATAGCCCAGCGCTAGCTCGCAGCCGAGTTGCAGCCGCATGAAGCCGTGCTGGGCGGTCTCTACCCCTTCAGCGATCACTTTTATCTCAAAAGCGCTGGCCAGTTTGAGAACACCGACCAAAATCAGCAGGCTGTCGCTGCTGTCAAGCATGTCACGGATAAAGCCCGGGTCAATCTTCAGATACTTCACAGGCAGTTTCTTCAGGCCAGTGAGTGAAGAGTAGCCGCTGCCAAAGTTGTCGAGTGTACATTGAACGCCAATGCTCCGGCACGCTTGAATGACCTGCGATACATGGGCTAGATCTTTCAAGGCGCTGGTTTCGAGTAGTTCAAGTTCAAGTTCCAGGCAGTCTGGGTTGAGCCTGGGGTGTGCGTCCAAGGCTTCGCGCAGGCTCCGCACAAAGTCAGCCTGCATCGATTACTGGGTGAACGTCGGGTATGGAGCGAGCATTTGGGCCAGAGTAATGTCGGGTCTCGCTGCAGTCCCTCCCTTTGCCAAACTCAAAACTTGCTACGTGAACAAGGACGCCGCCAGTCGTGTTTGGGGTGTAGGCCCAAGCCCGGCCACCATGATCGGCATCCGCGCCAATCGATGGCAACTAAGACTTACCGGTAGAGCCGTAACCACCCTCACCGCGCACGCTGGACGGGAATTCGGTCACCACATTGAACTGCGCTTGAACCACCGGCACGATGACCAGCTGTGCGATGCGTTCCATCGGCTCGATGGTGAAGGCAACATCGCTGCGATTCCAGGCACTCACCATGAGTTGCCCCTGGTAGTCGCTGTCAATCAGCCCCACCAGATTGCCCAGCACGATACCGTGTTTGTGCCCCAGGCCGGAGCGCGGCAAAATCAGGGCCGCAAATTTCGGGTCATGCAAATAGATGGCGATGCCGGTCGGCACCAGTTGCCAGGCGTTGGGCTGCAAGGTGAGTGGTTTTGACAGGCAAGCCCGCAAGTCCAACCCGGCACTGCCTGGCGTGGCGTAGGCGGGCAATTGATCCGCCATGCGTGCATCGATGATCTTGACGTCAATCTTCATTACTGTTGTTCCCCCGGCCTTATTCTTGTTGCGATTTCAGCAATCAATTGGCGTGCCAGCACCAGTTTGGGACTGCGTTCCAGTTCCTTGAAACCCACGTCATCCACCAAAAGCAGCGCATTGTCATCTTGTCCAAAGGTAGCTGGGCCAATATTGCCAACCAGCAGGGGAACGCCTTTGCGAAGACGCTTGGCCTGTGCATTGGCCAGCAGGTCATGGCTTTCTGCTGCAAAACCGACACAGTACAGCGCCCCGCTTTGACCGCGTGGCGACTTTGCGATGGTCGTCAGAATGTCCGGATTCTCGATAAAACTCAGCTCGGGTGGTGTGCCGGAGCCGTCCTTTTTGATCTTTTGGTCTGCGGCATTTGCCGGTCGCCAATCGGCCACGGCAGCGGTCGCTATAAACACCGTCGCCGTTGAAGCTTTTTCCTGGACGACCTGAAACATTTCAACCGCTGAGGTGACATCACACCGACTGACACCCCGTGGCGTAGCCAGACTCACCGGCCCGGCCACCAGAGTCACTTTAGCGCCAGCCTCACGCGCCGCCCGTGCGATGGCAAAACCCATTTTTCCGCTGGACAGATTGGTGATGCCGCGTACCGGATCAATCGCTTCATAGGTCGGCCCGGCAGTCACCAGCACATGCTGCCCCACCAGCGTTTTGGGTTGGAAAAAAGCGATCACCTCGTGCAGCAGTTCCTGCGGCTCCAGCATGCGGCCGTCACCGCTTTCGCCACAGGCCTGATCGCCGCTGCCAACGCCAAAAATAGTGGCGCCATCGGTTGTCAGTTGGGTCATGTTGCGCTGCGTGGCCGGGTGCGCCCACATTTCTCGATTCATGGCCGGTGCTATCAGCAATGGCACCTTGTCGATGGGTCGCGCAAGACACAGCAGACTTAATAAATCGTCGGCGCGCCCATGCAGCAGTTTGGCCATGAAGTCGGCACTGCACGGAGCAATTAAACAAGCGTCTGCTTCACGACTCAGGTTGATGTGCGGCATGTTGTTGGCGGCCCCGTTGACCGGTCGAGCGTCCCATTGCGAGTCATAGACCACGCGACCACTCAATGCCTGCAGGGTGACGGCTGTAATGAACTGCTGCGCCGCCTCGCTCATTACGACTTGTACGGTAGCGCCCTCCTTGATCAGCGCCCGGCATAACTCGGCCGCTTTGTAGCAGGCAATGCCACCGGTCAGCCCCAGAACAATGTGTTTTCCTGCAAGATCATTCATGGGCTGCAATGTATCACCTCTATAATTAACATTTCCACCCCATTGAGCACGGCGCTCACTCTGACATGACCAAATTTGTCTTCGTCACCGGCGGTGTGGTGTCCTCCCTTGGCAAGGGAATCGCCTCAGCCTCCTTAGCTGCGATTTTGGAATCGCGGGGCCTCAAAGTCACCCTCATCAAGCTTGACCCTTACCTCAACGTCGATCCTGGCACCATGTCGCCGTTTCAACATGGTGAGGTTTTCGTCACTGACGATGGTGCTGAAACGGATCTGGATTTGGGCCACTACGAGCGCTTTGTCGAAACGCGCATGCGCAAGACCAACAACTTCACCACCGGCCAGATCTACAAAAGCGTGCTGGAAAAGGAACGCCGCGGCGACTACCTGGGCAAGACGGTTCAGGTCATTCCCCACGTCACCAATGAAATCCAGGACTTCATCAAACGCGGTGCACGCTTTGGAACGCCGGACGCGGTCGATGTCGCCATTGTCGAAATTGGCGGCACTGTCGGTGACATTGAGTCGCTGCCCTTTCTGGAGGCGGTGCGCCAGATGAGTTTGAAGCTGGGGCACAACAACAGTGCCTTCGTGCATTTGAGCTACGTACCGTGGATCGCGGCCGCTGGTGAACTCAAAACCAAACCAACCCAGCACACCGCCAAACAGTTGCGCGAGATCGGTATTCAGGCCGATGCGCTGATCTGCCGCGCCGACCGCCCGATCCCGACAGAGGAGCGCGAAAAAATCTCGCTTTTTTCCAACGTGCCTGACTGGGGCGTCATCTCCATGTGGGACGTGGACACCATCTACAAAGTGCCGCGCATGCTGCACGAACAAGGTCTGGACGGGCTGATTTGCGACAAGCTGCGGCTCAACACGCACCCGGCCAACTTGAAGCGCTGGGATGATCTGGTGTACGAAACAGAACATCCGCAGGGCGAAGTCAGCATCGCCATGGTCGGCAAGTATGTGGACCTGAGCGACAGCTACAAGTCGCTCAACGAAGCCATGCGACATGCGGGCATGAAGAATCACGTCCGGGTAAAGATTGACTACGTCGATTCAGAAAACCTGACAGTAGAAAATGTCAAGCAGTTGGCCAAATTTGACGCCATTCTGGTGCCTGGCGGGTTCGGCAAACGCGGCATTGAGGGAAAAATTTGTGCCGCCCGATTTGCCAGAGAGAACAAAGTTCCGTACTTGGGAATTTGTCTGGGTATGCAAGTGGCGACCATCGAGTTTGCCCGGCATGTGGCGGCTTTGAAGGATGCCAACAGCACTGAGTTTGCGCCCGACAGTCCCTACCCGGTGATTGCCTTGATCAACGAATGGAAAGACCAGGACGGCAGCATCAAAACCCGTGATGAAAACTCCGATCTGGGTGGCACCATGCGTTTGGGCGCGCAAAGTTCCGACGTCGTCAAAGGCACTTTGGCGCACCAGATATATGGCGATGTGGTCACTGAGCGGCACCGCCATCGCTACGAGGCTAACCTGAATTTTCTCGACAAATTGCGCCAGGCCGGACTGGTGATTTCCGCCTTGACGCAGCGCGAGCAACTCACGGAGATTGTGGAACTACCGCAAAACGTGCATCCCTGGTTTATTGGCGTGCAGTTTCACCCCGAGTTCAAATCGACACCCTGGAACGGGCATCCGCTCTTCAATGCTTTCGTCAAGGCCGCCCTTGACCATCAAGCCGCCGGTACTTATTTAAAAGCGGTGGCGTGACATGAGCGCCGCCGGACCGCTCCAAGACGCGAAGGCCCCCTTGGGGGGCAGCGCAGCACACGAAGTGGCAAGCGTGGGGGCGATATGAACTTATGTGGTTTTGACATCGGATTGCAGCAACGCTTCTTTCTGATCGCCGGCCCCTGCGTGATTGAGTCCGAGCAATTGCAGATGGACACTGCCGGCACCCTGAAGGAAATCACTTCCAGCCTGGGCATCCCATTCATCTTCAAGAGCAGTTTTGACAAGGCCAATCGCTCCAGCGGCACCACATTTCGCGGTCCCGGTATTGACAAGGGGCTTGAAATTCTGGCCAAGGTCAAACGTGAACTTCATCTGCCGGTGCTGACCGACATCCACTCTGAAGACCAGATCGCACAAGTGGCGTCGGTCGTCGATGTTTTGCAAACCCCGGCGTTCTTGTGCCGCCAGACCGACTTCATCCGGGCCGTGGCGCAGTCGGGCAAACCGGTCAACATCAAAAAAGGTCAGTTTCTGGCACCTGGTGATATGAAAAACGTGATCGACAAGGCGCGCGCGGCGGCGCGTGAGAAAGGTTTGCTTGAGGATAACTTCATGGTCTGCGAACGTGGCGTCAGCTTTGGCTACAACAACCTGGTCAGCGATATGCGCTCGCTGGCCATCATGCGCGACACTGGTGCACCGGTGGTGTTTGACGCCACCCATTCCGTTCAACTACCAGGCGGACAAGGCACCAGCAGTGGCGGGCAACGTGAAATGGTTCCGGTGCTGGCCCGCGCCGCTGTTGCGGTAGGAATTGCCGGCTTGTTCATGGAGACTCACCCGGACCCGGCCAAAGCATTGAGTGATGGTCCCAACGCAGTACCGCTCAAACATATGCAGGCCTTGCTGGAAACGCTGCTGGCGTTGGATTACGTAACCAAAAAAACTCCGCTGCTGGAGAATAATTTCACTTAAAACGAGGCACTATTGGGAATAGCTTAGCTTGCTTCTGAAATACAACCCTGTCGTTTTGTTATGCACTTTTTTGAAAGATATCCATGAGCGCAATTGTTGACATCGTAGGCCGCGAGATTCTTGATTCACGGGGCAACCCCACCGTGGAATGTGACGTACTGCTGGAGTCCGGCATCATGGGCCGCGCCGCTGTACCCTCCGGCGCCTCCACCGGCAGCCGCGAGGCGATTGAACTGCGTGATGGCGACAAAAGCCGCTACCTGGGCAAAGGCGTGCTCAAAGCGGTCGAACACATCAACACCGAAATTTCTGAAGCCGTGTTGGGACTGGATGCGTCTGAACAGTCTTTTCTGGACAAAACCCTGATTGATCTGGACGGCACCGAGAACAAGTCGCGCCTTGGCGCCAATGCGATGCTGGCCGTGTCGATGGCGGTGGCGCGTGCAGCCGCCGAGGAATCCGGCCTGCCCTTGTACCGCTATTTTGGTGGCATGGGCTCGATGCAGTTGCCGGTGCCGATGATGAACGTGGTGAATGGCGGCGCGCATGCCAACAACGGCCTGGATCTGCAGGAATTCATGATCATCCCGTTGGGCGCACCGAGCTTTCGCGAAGCGCTTCGGTATGGCGCCGAGATCTTTCATGCACTCAAGAAAATCATTCACGACAAAGGCATGAGCACGGCTGTCGGTGATGAGGGCGGCTTCACGCCTAGCGTGGCGAGCCATGAAGCTGCGATCCAGATGATTCTGGAAGCCATCGACAAGGCCGGCTATGTGGCCGGCGAACAAATTGCCCTTGGCCTGGATTGCGCCGCCAGTGAGTTTTACAAGGACGGCAAATACGTATTGAGGGCCGAAGGGCTGGCCTTGAATGCCCAGGAGTGGACCGACATGCTTGCCACCTGGGTTGACAAGTACCCCATCATCAGCATCGAAGACGGCATGGCCGAAAATGACTGGGACGGCTGGAAAATTCTGACCGACCGGCTTGGCAAGAAGGTTCAAATTGTCGGTGATGACCTGTTCGTTACCAACACCAAAATATTCAAGGAGGGCATCGACAAGGGCATCGCCAACTCGATCCTGATCAAGATCAATCAGATCGGCACCTTGAGCGAAACCTTTGCCTGCATCGAGATGGCCAAGCGCGCCGGCTACACCGCCGTCATCAGCCACCGTTCCGGCGAGACCGAAGATTCCACCATCGCCGACATCGCTGTCGGCACCAACGCGGGTCAGATAAAAACCGGGTCGTTAAGCCGCTCCGACCGCATGGCCAAGTACAACCAGTTGCTGCGCATCGAAGAAGATTTGGGTGACATCGCCAGCTACCCGGGTCGCGCTGCTTTTTATAACCTGCGTTAAAGGAATGTGTTAATGGGCCAGCGTGTTGTTCCGGCCGCTCTGATCGCACTGCTGGTGATATTACAAGCGCAGTTGTGGTTTGGCCGGGGCAGTGTGCCCAATGTTGCCCGCATGGCTGAGCAACTCAATGCGCAGAACCAGCAGAACCAGCAGGCGCTGTTGGCCAACAATCAGCTGGCCGCCGAAGTGCGTGACCTGAAAGAAGGCCTGGAGATGGTTGAGGAAAAAGCCAGGCGGGAACTCGGCATGGTCAAGTCGGACGAAATCTACGTACACATCGCGAATTAGGGTGAATCTACTACCGCCCGGCGGCGGCCTAGGCGCTCGGTCGACGGGGCTTGCGTGGCGGCGCGACCGCCACACAATCGGCGCGGGCCCGCTCGACGCCTTCCGGATCGCGCAGGAGAGCCGTGTCGCCAGTGTTCGTCCACACTGCCTGACGGCGGCCCCAGTACAGGTTCTGAGCATTGTCGCTACCGCGGCAGCTCCACAGGCGCAACTCGCCGCCCGGTGGCAACAGCGCAAGCAAGGGGAAGCGGTAGCGGTGCGGTCGGCGGGCCGCATCCTCGATCGTCCAGCCGGCAAGGTCGATCAATGTCGCCTTGCCGTTGCGCAGCACCACATGCTCGCGCTGCAGGTCGCTGCCACTGGGGTTGAAGCAAACCTCGATCTCGGGGGTGAGCATGGCGTGGACGTTGACTCGCATCAGGCCGTCGGGCGCCGCCAGGCGCACTCGCACGCAGCCGTCGAGCCGCAGCGTCAGCACCACACGGTACACGGCCACGCCGTCGATCACAAGCCGCTCGCTGCGGCAAGCGCCGAGGACCGCGCGGTGTTCGGTGAAGCGCAGCCGGCGCCGAGCTTCCAATTCGTCGCCGAGACTCACGCCATCAAGCGTTTCCAGCGCCTCCAGCATCCGCATCGAGGCCTGGCCAGACAGCAACTGCACCTGCCACAACTGCGCGCCGACGAATGTGACGTCAATCTCAACGCGCGCCGGCCGGTCTTCGGCGAACCCGCTGGCTCCTTCGTCTGACTGCCAAGGCAAGCGCGCGATGACTGCGCCGTCGGTGGTGGTGCCACCCAGATCGTCGAACCGCGCCGCATGTACGAACACTTCGGGCCGCACACCGCTGGCCGGCCCCGCGAACGCCGGCCCGGCAGACAGGACCGGATTGCCCGGCAACCGCTGCCACAGCGCCTGGATCAGATGGGACTCGAAGGCACCGAGGTTCATCCGCGCTCGATGACCTCGACCACGATCTCGATCTCTTCGACCAGACTGCCCGGCATGTCGGCGCGCAGCTCCAGACTTTTCCAGCGGCAGGGCCATCCTTCGAAGAAGTTGTAGCGATAGATCTCGCCGCCGGTGTCGTCGCAAACGATCACTGAGCCGGATTTGCGTTCGACCCTCCCGTTGAGCACCGCCTTGAACCAGTTCCACAACTCGGCACTGTTGACGTAGCCGCGCTTGAGCACGATGTTCGACACGCCTGGGCGGCCCGGTCGCTTTCGAGTGATCAGGTCACTGCCATCATTGAACTGCACCACATCGACCTGAGCCTCGAGCCCGCCGCACTGGGTGAAAGCACCTTGCGTCACACCCTCGATCTCGATCTTGAAGCGGCCGTTGAAGAGGTGGTCAAAGTTGCGACGGTTGGGCATCTCGGTCTCCTTGCAAATTCAAAGGCAGCGTTCAGGGGTGCGCGGCGATCACCTGCACCATCGCTGCAGACGGATAACGGATAGGCGTTTCAGCCGCGTGACCGTCAGTGTCACACTTTGGATCAGCCGTCGACCAGCGGGTAAACCCTTGAGCAACTGGCAGAAGAAATCAGACATTGGATTACTGAACTTCAATGCTCGATGGCAGAGACTCACCTTTCATCCTGAAGATCTGGTCTACATCAATTGAGTCGAACCGGTACTGCGTGCCACAAAATTCGCACCCGACTTCGATGTCACCGCGCTCGGCAACAATGCTTTGCGCTTCCGACGCACCCAACCCCAAAATCATTTTGCCAACACGCTCGCGGCTGCAGGTGCATGAAAAATGCGGTTCTGTGGCATCCGCGTCAGGCTCAAAGTGCAATAACTTTTCTTCCCAAAACAAACGCCGCAAAATCGTCTGCGTATCCAGCGTCAGTAATTCTTCACGTTTCAAACTCGACGCCAGGATGGCAATGCGGTTGTAGTGTTCGTTGATGCCAATCTCGTCTTCGTTGGCCTGACTGACCCGGCTGCCTGCGAGGTTACCGCTGCCCAGCAGCGGCAAGCGTTGAATCAAAAGCCCCGCTGCCACTTTATCGTCGGCGGCCAACACCAGCGTGGTATCCAACTGCTCGCTTTGGAGCATGTAGTGTTCCAGCACTCCGTTCAAGTTTTCGAGCTTCTCACGGGCTCCGCCAAGCAAGGGCACCACGCCCTGGTAGGGCTGCTGGCCCGGGAATTTGCTCTGGGGGTCCAGCGTGATGGCGCACTTGCCCTGGTTCTTCACATTGACCAATTCGTTCAACCTAGCAGTTTCTGGTATGTCACCAATGACCGCCGCTGTGGCTCGCAAACCGAAATCCGGTTGCACCTCGGCCACCGCCAGCTTCACAGGCCCATCGCCATAAATTTGCAATATCAGTGAACCGTTGAACTTGATGTTGGATTGCATCAGAGTTGCCGCGGCCACCATCTCTCCCAGCAAGTTCTGCACTGGCAAAGGATAGGCACCGGCCGCGCTGGCAGAGGCGCGTCGGCGCAGGATTTCAGTCCACGCATCGGTCAGTCGGACCAGAATTCCGCGCACCGGTAATCCCTCAAATAAAAACTTGTGAATTTCAGACAAGCACTTTTCCCTTTAGATACAAAACGGCAACAGGAGTGTTCAGAAAATTTTGCTCAGACCAGCGCGAAAGCGAAGTGCGTTGCCCACGTATTGGCGGGCACTGCGACGCAAGCCTTCCAGCTGCTCTGGTGTCAGTTGGCGAACCACTTTCGCCGGACTGCCCAGGATCATGGAGCCATCCGGAAATTCCTTGCCCTCAGTCACCAAAGCACCGGCCCCGACCAGGCAACCCTTGCCAATTTTTGCCCCGTTGAGAACCACAGCGCCGATGCCAATCAGGGAACCATCGCCTATGGTGCAGCCATGCAACATCACTTTGTGCCCCACCGTCACATCTTCACCCACGGTCAATGGCATGCCAACGTCAGCATGCAGAACACTCAAGTCCTGAATATTGCTGCGCCGGCCAATCCGGATGATTTCGGTGTCACCCCGGACCACTGTGCCAAACCAGACACTGGCGTCATCCGCCAGTTCGACATTGCCCATCACCTGGGCACTGTCGGCAACCCAGGCCGATTCTGCTATGCGCGGAGCGGTGCCATCGAGTTCGTAGATTGCCATGTTATTTCCAATTCTTCAATGTAGCCGGAATTGTAAGGACGCAAACTCATCCCTACTGCCTATGCTAACCACGTGGATGGTGCTTGGCATGCAAGACCTTCAGCCTCTCAAGTGCCACATGGGTGTAGATCGTTGTGGTTGAGATATCCGCATGCCCCAGCAGCATTTGCACCGCGCGCAAATCCGCACCATGGTTTAGCAAATGCGTTGCAAATGCATGGCGCAAAGTGTGCGGCGACAAGGGTGCCGTGATACCGGAGCCAAGGGCATACTTTTTGACGATCATCCAGAACATCACACGGCTCATGGCGGTGCCAGACTTGAGGCCCCGATGCGTCACAAACAGGTCTTCGGTTTGCTTGTGGACCAGTAACCCAGGGCGCACCTCACTCAGGTACCGTTTGATCCAGACACTGGCGACTTCACCAAAAGGCACTAGCCGTTCCTTGTTGCCTTTGCCGACAACACGCAACACATTCTCCGACAAGCTGACATTGAACACCTTGAGTGTCACCAGTTCACTGACACGCAAACCGCTGGCATACATCAGCTCCAGCATGGTGCGGTCGCGCACGCCCAAGGTCGTGTTGGTATCAGGGGCCGCCAGCAGCGCTTCAACTTGAGCCTCTGTCAATGTCTTTGGAACCCGCAATGGCTGCCTGGCGGCCTGCAGTTTGAGCGTCGGGTCTGCGCTCACCAAGTGTTCACGCATGGCCCAGCGGAAGTAACGCTTGAAGACCGTCAAACGCCGGTTCGCGGTTGTCGCCTTGGTCGCCCCGTGCTGCGCCGCAAAGTAGCCATTCAGGTCCAGCTCGCGGGTATCCGTCAATACCTTTTGTTGACCCTGGAGCCAGGTGGCATAAAGCGACAAGTCACGCCGGTAGGCGGTGAGGGTATTTTTTGACAGGCCCTCCTCCAGCCACAAGGCGTCGATGAAAGCGTCGATCAGTTCATCACCGGAAATGACTGATCCAGTCGTCGCGCTCACTCAAGTTTGAGCTTGGCCGTTTCAACCACTTTCTTGTAGACGTCAAATTCCGCTTTGATTTGGGCCGCAAACTGTTCCGGGGTATTGGCAATGATGATGGAACCGGTCTCTTCGATCCGCTTCTTGACTGCCGGGTCTTCCAGCGCTTTGCGAACGCCGGCATTGATTTTGTCCACCACCTCCCTGGGCATTCCCTTGGGACCATAAATGCCGTAGTAAGCCATGCGGTTGACCGGTTCAAGTCCTATTTCCTTGAAGGTTGGCACATTAGGTAATTGCGACAGCCTTTGGGGTGCCGCCACCACAATAGGTATCAGTCGGTTCGATTGAATGAAAGGCATGGAGGAAGGCATATTGTCAAATGTCATCGACACCTGTCCGGCGACGGTGTCATTCAAGGCCGGTCCGGCGCCCCGGTACGGTATGTGGGTGACAAAAGTACCACTCAAATTCTTGTACAACTCCATCTGTAAATGACCAATGCCGCCGGTACCCGACGATGAATACGAGTATTTGCCCGGATTTTTTTTCAGTTCGGCAATAAAGCCTTTGTAATCCTTGGCCGGGAAACTGGGGTGCACTGCAATCACATTGGGTGTCGCTGCAATGTTGATGATGGGTGTGAAGTCGGTCACCGGGTTGTACGGTGTACGCGGGTTGATCGCCGGGTTTGCGGCCGTGGTGGAGACCGTCGCCATACCCAGCGAGTAGCCATCAGGTGCGGCCTTGGCGGTCTCGGCGGCTCCGATGATGCCACCTCCGCCAGCCTTGTTCTCAACAATCACCGTCTGCCCCAACGCCTTGCCCAGCGCATCTGAAATCGTGCGCGCAATAATGTCGGTGGTGCCGCCAGGGGCAAACGGTACTTGCAGCTTGATGACCTTGTTGGGATAACCCTGCGCCATGGCAGATCCCGCACAAGCCAACAGGCTAAAGACGAAAATAGTTCGACGCTGCATGGTGATTTTTCTCCTTAATTACCGATTGCACTGAAGTCAGCGCACATGTTAACTCTCGCGCCGCTGCGCACACCGATGTTTTGCATTTAGGCGCAAACCAGGGGAGCCCGAAATTTCGCTGGTATTCTCGAGCCGTGAATTTCGCCCAACTTTTATTTCCTGACTTCTCCCTGATCCTGTGCGGCTACCTGGTGTGCCGCTATACCGCCCTCAACCGCACGGTGTGGGAACAGGTTGAAACACTGGTTTACTTTTTCTTGTTCCCGGTCCTGCTATTTCATTCCATCGTGAAAAGTCCATTGGACATCGCTGCCACTTCCAGCCTGATCGGTGCCGGCTGGGCCATGGGGCTGACCGGCATCATGCTGGCCTATTCACTGCCCTATTTGCCGTGGCTGGGTCGGCACATCACCAGGCGGGACCACGCAGCCAGCGCTCAGATCGCTTTTCGCTTCAATTCATTTGTCGGTCTGGCGCTGGCAGACCGGCTGGCCGGGCCGCAGGGCTTGCTTCTGATTGCAGTATTGATCGGCGTCTGTGTTCCGCTATTCAATGTGGGTGCTGTCTGGCCGATGGCACGCCACGCACAGCGCGGCCTCCTTCGAGAATTGACGCGCAACCCACTGATTATTGGCACAGCGTCTGGCCTGGCGGCCAACCTGCTCGGGTTTACCTTGCCCATCTGGCTGGAACCCTCCATCAGTCGTATCGGCGCCGCGTCCTTGGCGCTGGGCCTGATGGCGGCTGGTGCCGGTATGCAGTTCGGCGCATTGGGTCGCGCCAAAGTGCTGGCAGTTGCGCTACTAACGATTCGTCATTTTTTATTGCCACTGGTGGCGTTCGGGTTCTCGAAGCTGTTCCATCTCGACCCGGTGCAGACGACGGTCCTGTTGGCATTTTCGGCCTTGCCGACCGCCTCTAGCTGTTATGTGCTGGCGGCACGCATGGGCTATGACGGCGCTTACGTCGCCGGGTTGGTAACCTTGTCCACCTTGCTGGGCATGGCCAGCTTGCCATTCGCGCTGGGGTTTTTGAGATAGCTTTTGTTTTTAGCCCAGCCGAGCTTGGTTCAACTTTCCAAAGCCCAGGCCACGTGTTCGCGCACCAGTGCGCTGGGGTTGTCGGCGCGTTGCGCCAGCGCCTGCGCCAATGCCGGGTCAGCGCTCGCGCGCAGCGCGTTGCCCAGGGCCACGGCAATATTCCTCAGCCAACGCTCATGTCCGATACGCCGAATCGGGGTGCCTTCAGTGAAGCGCAAGAATTCGTCTTCCGTCCAGCCGAACAAGGTTGCCAACTGACTGCCCACCAAGCCATTGCGTTCATCAAAATCGGGCAAGGCGCTGCGCTGGGCGAACTTGTTCCACGGGCAAATCAGTTGGCAGTCGTCACAACCGTAGATGCGGTTGCCAATTAAAGGTCGAAGCTCCAGCGGTATCGATCCCGCATGTTCTATCGTCAGGTAGGAGATGCAGCGTCGGGCGTCGAGCTGATAGGGAGCGACGATGGCTTGTGTCGGGCAGACGTGAATACAAGCGCTGCAACTGCCACAGTGTGCAGCCACCGATTCGGTCACGTGCAGTGCCAGGTCAACATAAATCTCACCCAGAAAAAACATCGAACCGGCCTCGCGGCTAAGTAGCAAGGTGTGCTTGCCACGCCAGCCCAGGCCGCTGCGTGCCGCCAGCTCGACCTCCAGCACCGGCGCCGAATCTGTAAAGACCCGGTGGCCCATGGGCCCCAGCTCGGCGGCCATGCGTTGACTCAATTTTTGCAGGCGGCTGCGCATAACTTTGTGATAGTCCCGCCCCCGGGCATAGACTGACACAATACCTTCAGCCGGTCGGCGCAAGCGGTCAAACTCGATCGTCTGCCAGCCCGGTGGCGTCGCAGCGCTCAGGTAATCCATGCGGGCCGTGATGACGCTCACGGTACCAGGTACCAGTTCAGCCGGCCGCGCCCGTTTCAGTCCGTGCACTGCCATATAGCCCATGTCGCCATGAAAGCCACGTGCCAGCCACGCCGATAATCCGGCTTCCGATGAAGACAAATCAACCCCGGCCACACCAATTTGGGAAAATCCAAGTTCCCGGGCCCAGCCCTGAATTTTGGACACCCATTGACTGGCGTTGACGTGATGAACGAGTTTGGACACGAGCCCATTGTAAAAAGCCTGCTCTGGCCGAATGAGGTCGCCACGCAATTGTTTGCCGCTTCACTTGCCAAACAGCCTTCTCTAAGCAACTCTTTTATCGAATTGCGCGGTGACCTGGGTGCCGGCAAGACCACGCTGGTGCGCCACCTGCTGCGCGCCCTGGGCGTGCAAGGCCGCATCAAAAGCCCAACGTATGCCGTGGTGGAGCCCTATGAACTGGCCGATCTGGCCATCTGGCACTTCGACTTTTACCGCTTCAACGATCCGCGGGAATGGGAAGATGCGGGCTTTCGCGACATCTTTGCCAGCCCCGGTCTGAAGCTGGCTGAATGGCCCGAAAAAGCAGCCGGATTCATCCCGCGTGCCGATTTGATCATTCATCTCGAAGCAATCGATGAAGACGCCAGGCAGGTGAGCCTGAGCGCGCAAACCGCGACTGGTCTTGCATTGCTGCAAGCCGCCAGCCAAGGGCTACCTCAAGTGCGACCTCTTGCGAGTCAAAAATGAAACGCCGTGACCTCCTGCAATCCGGCACGCTGGTGCTGATGCTGGGCCTGCAACAACTGGCGCGCGGGGCCACCATCCTGGCGGTCCGGATTTGGCCAGCGCCAGACTACTCGCGTGTCACCATCGAGTCAGACACAGAGCTCAAGTTCAAGCAGCTTTTTGTCGCCAGCCCGCCGCGCCTGGCAGTGGACATCGAGGGCATCGAACTGAACCCGGCATTGAAAGAACTGGTCGCCAAAGTCGGCGCCACCGACCCCAACATTGCCGGCATTCGGGTGGCACAAAACGCGCCAGGTATTGTGCGTTTGGTCGTGGACTTGAAGCAGGCCATTTCGCCGCAAGTGTTCACACTGGCCCCGGTGGCGGCCTACCGGCATCGGCTGGTGTTTGACTTGTATCCAACACAGGTGGCAGACCCGCTGGAAACGCTGATTGCCGAGCGCCTTAAAGACAGCGTAACGCCCCAGCCAGCGGCCGACCCTCTGGGCGACCTGATGGCCCAGCAAGCGCAAAAACCTGACGCCAAGCCTTCAGCATCGGAGCCGGTCGCGGTACCGTCCAAACCTGCTCTTGCAATACCTCCCTTGACCAGCAGCGCACCGGCCAAAGTGGCTCGGGCAACCAGTACCGAACGCCTGATTATCATTGCGCTGGACCCCGGTCACGGCGGTGAAGATCCTGGCGCCATCGGTCCCGGTGGTACGCGCGAGAAAGTTGTGGTGTTGCGTCTGGCGCACCGGCTGCGCGAACTCATCAATGCCAGCGCGATCAACGGCAATGCCATGCGCACTTACCTGACGCGCGATGCAGATTTCTTCGTACCGTTGCAGGTGCGGGTACAAAAAGCCCAGCATGTGCAGGCTGATCTGTTTATCAGCATCCACGCTGACGCTTTCTTTACCCCGCATCCGCAAGGTGCCAGTATCTTTGCACTCAGCCAGGGGGGTGCCTCCAGCACGGCGGCACGCTGGATGGCGGCCAGGGAAAACAAGGCGGATCAAGTGGGTGGTTTGAATATCAAGACGCAGGATGCGCAGGTCAAACGTGCTTTGTTTGACATGAGCACAACGGCACAAATCAACGACAGCCTGAAGCTTGGCGGGGCCATGTTGGGCGAAATTGGCCGGGTCGGCAAACTGCACAAACCGAAAGTCGAACAAGCTGGATTTGCGGTGCTGAAGGCGCCCGATATCCCCAGTGTGCTGGTGGAAGCTGCCTTCATCAGCAACCCGGAGGAAGAAGCCAAACTCAACAGCGACGAATACCAGCAGCAACTGGCCAAGGCGCTGATGCGGGGTATTGAGGGCTATTTTTCCAAAAACCCGCCACTGGCCAGAAATCGCAGTGTTTAAGTCTCCGGCTCAAGCTTCGGTTTCATCCTTCGGCGCCAGATCTTCGGCGCGACTTCCAGGCGCCCAACAGAATCAAAATCCCCGGAACTAAAATCATGGCCCAAATGATTTTGTCCAGATGCGCTTTGACAAAGGGAAAGTTACCAAAAAAATAGCCGATGGTGATGATGCCCACCACCCACAGAGCGCCACCGGTCACATCAAAAAAAGTGAATCGGGTCCGGGTCATCTTTGCCACACCCGCCACAAAAGGTGCAAACGTTCTCACAAAGGGCATGAAACGCGCCGCCACCAAGGTAATGCCGCCGTAGCGCTCATAAAAATCATGGGCCCGGTCAAACGCCGCTTTATTGAACAGTCTGGAGTTTTCCCACTTGAAAACCCGGGGACCAAAGTAGCGACCCAGCGCGTAATTGGACTGGTTGCCCAACACTGCCGCCGCCAACAACAACCCCACCGAGACTGGGTAACTCATCAACCCGACCCCGCACATGGCACCGACCACAAATAGCAGCGAGTCACCCGGCAAGAACGGCATCACGACCAGGCCGGTCTCCACAAAGATCACCAGAAACAGCAGCGCATAAACCCAGAAGCCATAGTTGCGAACAAAAGTCTCCAGGTACTTGTCGACATGAAGTATGAAGTCCAGGAGGAAGATTAAAAAGTCCATGGGGCTGGATAATAGCCGCTGTGAATACCGCCTTTTCCAACGCCCAACGCCGCCCCATTCTTGAACTGCCCGATGAGTTGATCAGCCAGATTGCTGCTGGTGAGGTGGTGGAGCGACCGGCCTCGGTGGTGCGCGAGCTGCTGGACAATGCGCTGGACGCTGGAGCCACGCAAGTCACGGTGCGACTACAGGCAGGCGGTGTGCGACTGATCGCGGTGGAAGACGATGGTGTCGGCATTCTGCGTGAAGAACTGCCGCTTGCATTCAAGCGCCACGCCACCAGCAAGATCAGCAACCTGATCGATCTTGAGTCTGTCGCCACCATGGGGTTTCGAGGCGAGGCGCTGGCCGCCATCAACTCCATAGCCGACTGCGCCTTGTTTTCAAGGCCTGCCGGCCAACCCAGTGCCTACTGTCTGGACGGACGAACCGGTGAGCTCAAACCAGTGGCCCGCAGCACCGGTACCACGGTGGAGGTCAAGGAGTTGTTTTTCAGTACACCGGCGCGTCGAAAGTTTCTGAAAACCGATGCCACCGAACTGGCGCATTGTGTCGAAGCGGTACGCCGGCACGCGCTGGCACGCCCCGACGTCGGCTTTGCCATCTGGCACGAAGGCAGGTTGATAGAGCAATGGCGTCGCGGTGAGAACAAAGGCTATGCGCTCGCGGCACTGGAGCAACGCCTGGCCGATGTGCTGGGCAAAGAATTCATTGAACGTTCGGTGTGGGTGGACTACCAGAACAGTGCAAGCCCGGATCGGCCCGACAACTCGCCTCGCATCCGCGTCTGGGGCCGGGCCGGCATTCCAGACGCCGCGCGCGCCCGCGCAGACCAACAGTTTTGCTATGTCAATGGTCGCTTTGTTCGCGACAAGGTGCTGAGCCACGCAGTTCGCAGTGCCTATGAAGATGTTCTGCACGGTCAGCGCCAGCCGGTCTACGCGCTCTATGTGGAACTCGACCCGCGGCGAGTGGACGTTAATGTGCACCCAACCAAGATCGAGGTGCGTTTTCGCGACAGCCGAGAAGTGCATCAGGCGGTGCGCCACGCTGTGGAAGATGGGCTCGCCGTGCCACGCTCAAGCCTGCCCGTCAAGCTCTCGGCCGACTTCAATGCCCAGGGTATTGACGCATCAAAGGCGGCGCAGGCAGCCCTGTACTCGACGCAACCGGCGATTCATTTTGAAGCGACCGGCGGACACCGGGTCAGCGACCTGGGCATGCTTTGGAGTGATCCCGGCGCCCAGACCGGTTTTGACGAAGCCTTGCTGGGTAGGCCGACCGACCGGGCGCAAATTCCATCGCCCGCGCAGCCAACCGGAGACTGGCCATTGGGCCGTGCCCTGGCGCAGTTGCAAGGCATCTACATCCTGGCCGAAAACGCGCAAGGGCTGATCATTGTCGACATGCACGCGGCCCACGAGCGCATTGTTTACGAGCGCTTGAAAAGCCAGCTGGCCGCAGTTGGCACAGCACCCGGCGATACCATGGGGCGGTTGGCCAGTCAACCGCTGCTGATTCCAGCCACTTTTGCCGCCACCGCCCAAGAAGTCGCCACCGCCGAGGATCACGCTGAAACCTTGCAAACCCTGGGCCTGGAAATCACCGTCTTTTCGGCCAAAACGCTGGCTGTGCGCGCCGTTCCGGTCACCCTGGCGCGCGGTGATGCGGCCGAATTGGCACGCAGTTTGCTGGCCGAATTGAGCCAGCACGACGCCAGCACGGTGATCCAGCGAGCACAAAACGAATTGCTATCCACCATGGCCTGCCACGCCGCGGTGCGGGCCAATCGTCTGCTGACACTGGAAGAGATGAATGCACTGCTGCGCCAGATGGAAGCCACCGACCGATCTGACCAGTGCAACCATGGGCGCCCTACCTGGCGACAACTCAGCATCACCGACTTGGATAAGTTGTTTTTGCGGGGACGCTGACGAAAAGTACGCTTTGTTATTTACACCGCAAAGACAGTGATCGCGCGACGTAACGAGACCACGACCTTACGCATCGACGACGATGCAGGCAAAATGGAATGCACCACTTGCCACGATGTGCACAACACGTTCACGGCATACGGTGGCAAAGGGCTGTTCAAGGTATCGATGGTGCAAAGCTCCCTGTGCACAACCTGCCACGACAAATAGCAAACAGGTGAAACGGCACAAGGCTGAGTCAGCGATCGCGAACTGACTCTATAGACAGTTGAATGCGCCAGCCAGTGTCCATACCAGCGGGTCGTGGAAAGCGCGCGATTGCATCACGGCCCACGATTTCAACTCGTTTTGCAAGCTGCGTCCTTTCTTCCTGGGCTAACAGCGCACGCATTTGATCTGCCGTTGCGCTCTGTTGCGCATTGTTGACCCCAACCACATTGTTTGTCGTCACAACGCGAGGACTGTTGTCGATCAGCGCCAGATTGGTCTGGTTCGCGCTAACTTCCAGGCGACCATCGGCTGGCTGAAAATCAACAGCCACGCTTTCACGCGCCTGCACCTGGGGCTTGACGACAAACTCCGCATCCAATATCGCCAACACGCCTGTGACATGCACGCAGGCGTCAAGCACGCCTGCAGGCCAGTTGCTGATGGTTTTTGCAAAGAGTTCGGCATTGCCGCGCAGGTCGCTGTTGACGACACAAGGTTTAGGCAAGGGCAAGTCAGCCTGCAAACCCCACCATATAGCGGCACCTTTGTCCAACCCAGCCCCAGGCGATGCGTAAAGCGCGGCCAGGTGCGAACGAGCACCGCCGGCGCCGGCGTCAGCAGCTCGCAGGTAAAGGCGGGACGCCCGCTCCGTGTTTTGTTTCAAACAAAGGCCCTGTTCGAACATCGCGCCACCCAGCAGCAAACCCTCCGGACTACCAGCAGACAGTGCAAGGTTGAGTTGACGAGCCGCCTCAACACAATCCCTTGCCTCAATAGCCTTGATAACCCCCTTCGTGGCCTCACTCGCCGCAGACAGATCAGGCGAAACGGTAGCAAGGCCGACAAGGAATGCGAGCAAAATGTTTTGAGTACGCATGGCAAAAAATTTGAATGCTATTACTAAACCAAGACTGGCGCCCATGCCCGCATCATGGCGGGCGTCGATGCTGCACTTTGGCTGCGAGCGGCGGAAGATTAGGCAGCTGAACTCTTACCCATCGCGCATCCTGGCGCGAAGAGTTTCTTCGCCGTCATGATGGTGATACCGCCTTGCCGACCGATTTTCAAATATTTCCGATCATTTTCGAAAAGTTAGTAAACTCACTTTTTACTATGCACATCCAGACTTTGTTTCCAACGTTGATTGGAATCGATCAGGCTGATCAGGAAACGATCGAGGCCATTGCCCATGAGGTTTTGCAGCAGAGGCCAATGCTGGAAGGCCTGTTGACGCCGACGTGGGGGGACAACGTCCTGTCATCTTTTGAAAGGGAAAAGGATCTGTTCACAGCGGCAAAATTGGAGACGCTGAAAGCATTTGTTGAAGGCAAAATTCTCGAATTTATCCAATCAACGCGCGTTGAAAAACATCTGCAATTCGATCACGCCTATACCCAGAGCTGGATCAACATCACCCGACAGTTTGGATTTCAGGAGCGCCACAACCACGAAAGGGGCGCGGATGGCTTGCCCATCAGCGGCGCCTACTACTACAACACCAATGGCGAGGATGGTGATTTTTCAGTCGTTCCGACCGATATGCAGGCCAAGTATTTTGGCAATTTCGTGATCCAGCCCAAGGTCGGCAGATTGGTCTTGTTCAGGTCAGAAGCGTTTCATCGGGTAAGCGCCAATATGACCAACTCCGACCGCATATCGTTTAGTTTCAACTACTTGCTCAAGAAAACGTAGTGCCTTCCCTTTGAGCGGTATGGATTCACTGCACCCGCAAGTTGCTATCCAGAAATCGTGCCATGCGGTTGTAAAAGTCGACCGTGTTGGCTGGGTCGCGCCAGCCGTGGCCTTCGTCCTTGTATTCAACCCATTCAACGGCGCGGTTTTTGGTCTGCACCGCCTTGCGAAATTCTTCGCCGTGAATCAAGGGGACGCGTTTGTCCTTTTCGCCATAGGCCAGAAGAATGGGTTGACGAATCGTGGCCGCGTGGGTCAAGGGGGAAAACGCCTTGAGGTCAGCGGCATCGGCAGTCTTGTCGCCGACCAGGAAGGGCAGACCCTTTTTCTTATAGACACGTGGGAAGTCGCTCCAAGCGACCGTGTATAGAAACCCAAGATCGGTCACCCCGACCCACGCCACAGCGCAACGGTAGAGCTCTGGCTCGCGTACCAGGCCCATCAATGCAGAATAGCCACCGTAGCTCGCCCCGGCAATGGCGATGCGCTTGGGGTCGGCAATGCCCTGGGCAATGGCCCAGCGGGTGGCGTCGGTCACGTCGTCCTGCATGGCTTTGCCCCATTGCCTCCAACTGGCTCGGAAATGTGCCTGCCCCAGACCCATGGTGCCGCGAAACTGCGGCCGCAATACGGCATAGCCCTGTGCCACCAAAAACTGTACTTCCGCATCCCAACGCCACTCCGGCATTGAAACCCATGGGCCACCGTGGACCAACACCACCATCGGCAAAGGTTTGGCCGCGCCGGTGGGGACAGTCAACCACGTGGGGACGATCATTCCATCCCGCGCCTTCACATTTATCAGCTCCGATGGTGCCTGCTTCTTGGCATCGAGGTCGGGACGTGCTGCCCCGAGACGGTCAAGCTTTTTGGTCTCGCGATTGAACAATAAAAACTGCGCGGGCTGCACGTCCGAGTGCGTGCGAATCAAGACCCAGGGTTCATCGCCCTGCCAGGGTACCGACAGGCGGTTAACTCTATTGGGCAGCGCCTTGTCGAAGGATCTCTGCAGGGCTGCCAGGTCCTTGTCCACCCACTGCGTCACTTCTGCGTCAATGGTGAAACGGTAGCCCACAACGCCGCTCTTGCGCGCGATGACCTGCGCATCCACATCAAACTGTGGCGACAAAGCAAGGGCCTGCTCAGACCATGCACCGGTAAGTGGGTTTAGCGTCCAGAGAGCCTGCTTGTCCCCGCCGCGGCGCGCCGTGACGAAGAGCAAGCCGTTGGCGTCGATATGGCGGATGTCGAGTTCACTCTCCTCGGTGAACACGTCAAACTCAGACAGCACCCGCCATTGCGCGCTGGTCGGGTCTTTCCACCGCACGGCACCGCGACCTTGGCTGCTTGTTACGCAGGCCCGCACTTCGCCAGATGGGTCAGGTATCCAGGCCACTGCATGCAGTGGTCCCTCAACCGGCTCGGCGCGGGCGGTACGCGTATTGAGCTTGAGCAACCCGATGTAGCCCAAGCCGTCCTCATCATATTGCTCGGGCCGCCAAACCATCACATTGTGGTCGTTGCGCTGCACCGTACTGCTCAGGAGGAAGGTGTTCCATGGCTCCAGCCGCTGGCTGTCATTGCCGTTGCGCACCACCACATACTGACGCTCAACCAATTGCTTGAAGTTGGCGCCGTCATGGTCGACGGCAAACATGCCGGGGCCGGCGTCGAGTTGCCCCACCGGCACGTCGTAATCGGCCATCGTGAAGACCAGTCGATCTTCGTTGACCCACTCAAACTCATCCACATCCACGTCCTTGTGGCTGTACAGCACCGTCGGGGTCATGCTGGCCAACTCGATGACGCTGAGCATCACTTTTCCGTGCACGGCCACGGTCCGCATGGCCAGGCGCTTGCCGCCCGGAGAGAACTTGGCCGAGAGCATTTGTCCGCGCTGAAAAAAGAGTGCTGCGTCTGCACCCAACGCCGTTTGTGTGGACGAGACGCCAGCCCACGCCTGTTGCGCCCAAGCCGCCAGGCCAGCCATGCTGGTCAAACCAGCAATCAGTGTCCTACGTTTCATTCGTTCTTTCCGAGCTCTAAATGCTCAAGTGGCTGTCCAGAAACCGCACCATGCGCTGGTAAAAATCAATCGTGTTGGCCGGGTCGCGCAGCACGTGGCCCTCGTCCTTGTAGAGCGCCCATTCGGACGCCGGGTTAGCAACTTGCAGGCCCTTGCGAAATGCTTCTACCTGCTCGATTGGAACCGCTCGGTCCTTGCCGCCATGGGCTAGCAGCACGGGCTGGCGAATCGAAGCGGCGTGGCCGACTGGTGAGCGTGACTTCAACTCACCAGCGGAGATTCCCAAACCTGGCCCCCGATAGGGCCCCGGTGCGGGTGGGCGACTGGTGTCTAGCGCAAGCTCACGTTTGGCAGCATCCCAGCCTGTGAGGTCGGTCACCGCAGACCAGGCAACTGCGCAGCGAAGCAGTTGCGGGTGACGCGCCATGGCCATCAGCCCCGCCCCAGCGCCAAACCCCGCTCCGACCACTGCAATGCGTTTCGGATCTGAAATGCCTTGCGCAATGGCCCATTGCACCGTGTCGACGATGTCGTCACTGATGCCCAGTCCAAACTGCCCCACACCGGCCCGCAAGTGCCGCAGCCCTAAGCCTCGCGTACCGCGCAATTCGGGTCGCAGCACAGCGTAGCCTCGCGCCAGCAAAAATTGCTGGGCCGCGTCCCAGGCCCATTCACCGCTGTGGGCATACAGCTCGTCAGGCAGCCACACCACCGTTGGAGACCGGGAAGTTGCCTCTTTCGGCCGGGCGACCCACACCGGGATCTCTAGGCCATCACGTGCAGCAAATCGCTGCAAATCCATGCTCGCCATGCCGCTGGGCGCAATGTCCGGTCGCAGTGAACCGAGCCGCGAGACTTTTCGGGTTTGGCGGTTGTACAGCAGATAGACTGCCGGTTGTCTATCCGAGAAAGACTCTACCAGCATCACCGCTGGGTTGCCCTGCGCTGGAACGGCAATGCGGTTCACGGTGCGGGTCAGCAACTGGTCCAGTTGCTCCTGTAGATTCTTGAAATCCCGGTCCAGCCACTGGGTGACTTCAGCATCGATCGTGAACCGAAATCCCGCCACCTTTCCCTGCCAGACCAGTACCCGCGCATCAACGTCAAACTGTGCAGATTGCACCAGCGGCGTGGCGGACCAGCGGGCAGCCCCTACGTCGTAGGTCCACAACGCCAGCTTGTCTTGCCCGCGTCGAGCGCTGACGTACAAAATGCCGCGCCTGTCGATGTGTTTGATGGCCCAATCGTCCCCGGTTTCCGGGGCACAGTCGGCCAAGGTGCGCCACTGGCTTGTGCCCGGGTCACGCCACAGCGTAGACAAGCTACCCCCGACCTGAACCACCGCTGCGCGCAGGTCGCCAGTCGCATCCGCGTGTGCGCTGACAACCGCACCGGGTACCTCCAATGCCTTCTCCCGACCGGTTCGCGCGTTCAGTTCCAGCAGTTCAATGGAAGACCCGTTGCCGTCCTTGGCGCGCCACATCAGGATGCTTTGCGTAGTCGCCGACTCGATCGGTGACAGCAGGTAAGTGTCCCAGGCTTGCAACCGGTCGGAGTCTACTTCACGAATATTCTGGATATTGGGCGCGTCAGCGATCTGCTTGAAGCCCATCCCTTGCTGTCCCATGGCTGCGCCCCCGACGCCCTTGGGAGCAGCCCCAGTCGCTAAAGCACCAGAGAACCCGCCACCGTCCACCCTGGCAAGTTTGCCAATTTCCTGGCGCTCCACTAATTGACGAAATGCCGTGCCGTCGGCATTGATGGCGAACAGCCCCGGCCCCGCATCCATTCGGCCTGCTGGCACCCTGCGCTCCTCAATCGAGAAGAGCAGCCGCTGGGGGTTGGTCCACACCACATCGCAGGCGTCCGCCGTTTCCTGGCTGTGCAGCACGGTGGGCTGCATACTGGCCAAATCCAGCACACTGAGCATCACGCCCCGGTGCTTGGCGACCGTGCGCAATGCGACGCGCTGGCCATCAGGTGACAGGTGGACCGACAGCGTTTCCTCGTCGCGGAAGAATTGCGCCGCGTCAGCCCCCCCCGGCGCCGCCCGGGTGGGCGAAAATAGCCACGGTAGCGTTGCACCGGCAAGCACCGTGCGCCGACGTATTCCCATTTGTTCCATGGCAACGGGCTTCATCATGTTCTCCCTTGAATGGCAATCAGAGATGTCTACATTACCGTCCTGGGCGCCGCGCAATGGGTTGCAATGTAGGCTGCATGGTCAGGCATGACATCCACGCATTTGGCGATGACGGCACGCACGCTCTCCAGGTACTCGACAGTGGCCTCTTCGGACTGCAAATCGACCAGGGTGTTGTAGCCTTCAGTGGGCAGGTTCTGCCCTTGCATGACCTGTAGCCATGCAACCTCGGAGAACAACTCATTGTCAAACCTGACGATGCGTCCGCGCGAACGATAGAGAGTCATTTTGTCGGCCAACGACTGGGGCACCGCCATATTGGCGCACGCCTTCCAGAACTCGGAATCATCTCGCTGGTTCAGCTTGTAATGCAAGATGATGAAATCGCGGATGCGTTCAAAGTGGAAGCGGCTTTGGCGGTTGTACTCGTCCACATCGGTGGCACTAAAGCCGGCGTCCGGAAAGAATTCAATGAGCTGCGACACCGCGGCCTGAACCAGGTGGATGCTGGTGGATTCCAGTGGCTCCAGAAAGCCACCGGCCAGACCCACAGCAATCACGTTGCGGTTCCATGCCTTCTTGCGCATGCCAACGGTGAATTTGAACAAACGCGGATCGGCCAGCGGTTTGCCGTCCAGATTGGTCAGCAGCGTTGCCGCAGCTTCGTCATCGCTGATCGCCTTGCTGCAATACACGTGGCCATTGCCAATGCGGTGCTGTAGCGGTATGCGCCATTGCCAACCGGCGCGATGCGCGGTAGAGCGGGTGTAGGGTGTCAAAGTCGCAGCCGACTCACAGGGCACCGCCAGCGCCCGGTCACACGGCAACCAGTGCGACCAGTCTTCGTAGCCGGTTTTGAGAGTCTCCTCGATTAGCAGACCGCGAATGCCTGAACAGTCGATGAACAAATCGCCTTCGATGCGCTCGCCGTTGGCCAGCACAACTGCCTCGACATAGCCATCGCCTTCGCGCTGACAGACTTGCACAATTTTGCCCTCGGTGCGCAGCACGCCGCGCTCGGTTGCGAACTTGCTGAGATATTTCGCATACAGACTGGCGTCGAAATGGTAGGCGTAGGCAATGTCATTCAACGGCGAATTGCTCACGTCGGTCGGCGGCGGCATGAACTTGTTGGCTTTGGCGGCCATGCGTGTGACGGAGTACGCCTCTAGATCCTGGGCTTTGCCCAGCGACCGCATTTTGCGCCAATATTGCTCGAAGGGAACCGTCCACAAGTCTTGACCAATGCGGCCAAAACCGTGCATGTAACGGTCCCCCAACTTGCCCCAGTTCACAAACTCGATCCCCAACTTGAAGGTGCCCTTTGTTTCTTTCAAAAACTCATGCTCGTCAATACCCACCACCTTGTTGAAGCGCTGGATCATGGGAATGGTGGCTTCGCCCACGCCGATGATGCCAATTTCATCGGACTCGACCAGCCGGATGGCATAGCGTCCTTTCAAAACGGTTGCAAGGGCCGTCGCGGTCATCCAGCCGGAGGTGCCGCCGCCAACGATGACGACGGTTTTGATGGGAGTGGTTTGCATAGGTTTCAATCAAAAATAACTGGGACTATAAAGAATAAAACCCTGCAAGCCGAAGCCTACAGGGTATATTCAATTTTCAGGCAGGCCATTGAACCTGCGCTAGCTTTCGCCACAGCGCAGGTTACAGAAACTGTTAGAACTTGTAGTTCAGACCCAAGTTGTAGGTCTTGCCATATTGCACAGAGTCTATGACATTTTCAGCGCCGGTCGTGTCGTTCACAGTCATGCGTTGGAACTTCGCGTCCCTTAAGTTGTTGGCCGACATGGTCAAAGACAATCCCTTGAACGGTCCGGACTGAAACTCATAAGCCAATTGCAAATCAACGATGGTTTCGCCCATGATCCAGGTCGTCTTCCTTGAATCTTCGAAATCGGTGATTTCTCCGATGAACGACGAGCGGGTCTTCTGTGCCACGCCAATCTGGAAGCCATTGGCTTCGTAGTACAGCTTCAGGTTTTTGACCTTGCGGGACAAACCTGGCAGCGGAATGCTGGCGCCCAAATCCTTGCCGTTGACCGAGCCAGAGGGCAGGCTGATGCTGCTCTTGGTGTCCGAGTAGTTCACCTGCGCACCAAAGCCATCCAGCATTTTGTGGGCTAGCGAGAACGGCACGTCAAAGTTCACTTCAACACCATTGATGGTGCCACCCGTGCCATTGATTTTACTGGTCCAGATTCCCTTGGTCGATCCCGCGTTCACGCCCGTTGTCGGCAATGAATTCGAGGGTGTAAGGTAGGGCGCAAAGTCTACGGCTTGACCGATCGACAGGATGTAACTGCTCAGATCCTTGTGGAAAGCGGCAACACTGATCACGCCCTTCTTGCCGAAATATTTTTCGTAGGAAAGGTCAAGAGCATTGGCACGGAACGGCTCCAGATTTGGATTGCCACCGCCGCCACGCAAAATAGGGTTGGCCGCGTCTTGACCGGTCTGTGACAGGCTGAAGCTGCCAGTCGCCTTCATGTCAGCCATGGACGGCCGTGCCATCACCTTGGCTGCGGCAAAACGCACAACCTGGTCATTGGGCAAGCCCAGCGACAGATTCAAGCTCGGCAGCACATCGTTGTAACTCTTGCTGAATAACACGGTGTTGGTTGGACAGGTCGCAGCGGTCTTTTGGCAGTTGCTCGAATCGTATGACACACCGGTCGAAGTCTGCTTGCTGTTGACAAACTGCGAGCCGACATTGCCGCGCAGGGACATACCCATCACTGTGCTGTCGAGGTCGCCCTTGATGAAGGCCGTCGTCACATCTTCAGTTACGCCCCATTGCTTGTCGACAATTCCACCATCGACCTTGTTCACCAGTTTATAAATGGAACCGTCTGATCCTACAGGGTCGAAGATGGCGATTGGCACACCGTTAGCCGTGGTCGTAGTGGCAGTTCCGGGAATCGGAACAGAGCCCAAGGGGCCTTGCCCGATGATCTGCAGCGTGTATTCCAGAGCACTGTGCTGCTTGTCGCGCTTGGCAACATTCACGCCAAACTGGGTGGCCACCAGGGGACCCCATTCCAGATCCCTGCCTGTTGACAAGCGGAAGTTGTTGACGGTATCGGTTTCGCTAGGCCGAGCCAAATAACCGGCCTGCGCAAAACGGACACCATTATCGGTGCCACCCCAGCCGTTGACGTCGGTCAGTGCAATTTTCGTCCGGTCAGCGTAGTTCACGCTGGTCGTGTACTTCACGTCCTGAAAGTTGCTGCCATTGAAACCGGTCCAGGAAATGGAGCCCAAGCTTGCCAGCGCTGCTAAACCCGCCGCATCAGTTGCATTAGGGTTGCCAACCTGGCCGGCGGTGGTTTCATAACGCTGTTCGTCGCGTGTCGCTTTCGAATTGGCCAGATCGAGTGTCGTTGTCCAGACACCGGTCTTTAGGGAAGAGTTCAGGCCCATGGACAGCAGGCTGTCGTCATAGGTGGTCATGTGGTTGCGCACCACACCCTTGTAGTTGCTCATGGTGCCAGCCGTTGCCACACCGTCAACAATCGTGGCGTTGCTCAACACACCGTTCGGATCATAGTCGCCAGCACCGAAGGCTACAGCGCCTTCCAGGCCGGTGCGACGGTAAGTGCCCTTGCCTTTCGACGACATGACGTCGAAGGTGGTCTTGAAATCTTTGCTTGGTGCGAATTGCAACACGGCCAGTACGGCGTCGCGGTCTTGACCGGTGGTTTCGACGTCGGCCTTGAAGCCGCCGGGCACCTTCACATTCGTGCCGGTTGCAGGATTGTTCACGTCGGCCGCCCAGCCGCCCCACGAGTCAAACTTGACCTGCTGGTTGTTGCTTTCACGCGAGCGCGTCACGCCCAAGGCCACGCCAATGGTGCGGTCCGCAAACTGGTCCACATAGGAGAAGCTGCCGGTATTACCAGTACCCTCTTCTGGCGCGCCAGAGCCAATTCCGGTGGTCTTTTTCTTCACGTTAACCGCCATGGTGCGCTTGCCGAAATCGAGCGGCTTTAGCGTGCGCAGATCGGTGGTGGAGGACAAGCCTTGGCCAACCAGCAAAGCGTCAGGCGTCTTGTAGACAACCAGGCTGCTCATCAACTCAGCAGGGTACACGTCAAACGAGGGTGCACGGCTATCGCCGGTCGACGCTTGCTCACGGCCATTTAACAGTGAGCCATTGAAGTCCGGGGACATACCGCGGATACTGATGCTCGATGCCTTGCCAGTACGCATGTCGCGCTGAGCCGTAACACCAGGCAGGCGCGATATGGACTCGGCGACAGTGGCATCAGGCAACTTGCCAATGTCTTCCGCCGAAATCGCGTCAAGAATCGAATCAGAATTCTTCTTGATGGAGATGGCATCTTCAATACCCTTGCGAATACCGGTCACCGTGACCGTGCTCAAGGTGGGGTCAGCTTGCTGGGCGTAGACATAGCCAGTTGTCATCAGCAACGCAGCGCAGCCAGCAGCTACGGGCGCCAGCTTGAACACGGAATGCCGTGGAGCATACGTTTTGCCACGCTTAGTCGAGGAAGTTTTCATTAAATAGTCTCCTGTTACTGATCAAATTAATCGTTACCTCTGAGCGGCAGCTCAAAAGGTTAAAAAAACAAAGGGTGATCCCAATCACTCACCGACGTTTGTACCAAAACAAGAGATTTTTTCTTATGGTAGAAACCCTAATTTCTATCCAGGTATTCAATATTTCCATCAGTTTTCGGCATTTTCGCAACTATTTTCCCTCAATCTCCGAGATTTTGCGGGTTTTCCATAGGTCATATTTTTATCTTGTGTAGCTAAATTACACATATACTTTGCACACTTCTCGCCCAAGCTTATCACCTC
>SESD01000328.1_pt1 | contig 29310 bp, 22 predicted proteins | sample 3171411 | NCBI WGS metagenome assembly SESD01 (sample SAMN06051880, study PRJNA518727) | freshwater metagenome | biome: subpolar coniferous forest; feature: holomictic lake; material: water; isolation source: holomictic Lake 442, 16.5 m depth | place: Canada: near Kenora, Ontario | collected...
AGCTTATGGTGGAGCATACATCGTCATGAGTTCCAAGCAGCTTCGCGGTGATGTCAACTATGCATGGCCGACGGCCGAAATTGCTGTTATGGGCCCGATTGGAGCCATTGAGGTACTCTTCAACAGGGATCTGAATGCCATCGAAGATGTGGACGAACGTGCCAAGTTTGTTGCTGAAAATGCGGCAGAGTATCGTGAAAAATTTGCCAATCCCTACGAGGCAGCAAAATTCGGCTATATCGACGATATCATCGAACCCCGCAATACCCGTTTCAGGATAATCCGCGCCCTTCAGACGCTCTTGACCAAAAAAGACAGCAATCCCCCCAAAAAGCACTCAACACTGCCACTGTAACCGTTAACCGTCACTGTAAACAATGATCACTCTCTTCTTCCCAATTAATTTTTCAGCAATCGGCGCTGAACATCTGGCGCTTGCAGTATCATGTTACATCATTGTCTTTTTGACGCTGTTTCTGCTCTCTCTGGTTTTCGGTATCCTTCCGAAGCTCCACACGCGAAACTTGAGAAAAAAAATGCAGAAAGGGGGGGCTCAAGTCAACACATTGATTGCTGGTAAAATGGTTCCAGGAGAGGTCAGCGCTGCAATTGCCATGGCTATTTCAATGTACTTCGAAGAGCTGCACGATCAGGAAACCTCTATTCTGACCATAAAGAAGGAGGGGAAAAGCTACTCTCCCTGGAATTCAAAAATATACAATGTCATTAATTTTAACCGTTTTCAACGATGAGGCGATATAAATTCACCATAAGTGGCAATAAATACAACGTTGAAATCAAATCGCTTGAGGAAAACATTGCAGAAATTGAAGTCAACGGAACGAGCTACCAGGTTGAACTTGGCCGTGAGATCAAAACACCACATACGCCGAAACTTGTCCGCTATACCCCTCCCGCACCTCCTAAAGCGCCAGTGCTCATTACTCCAGGCCTGAGTTTGCTCAAAGCTCCGCTTCCTGGAACAATTATTTCGATTGCTGTAGAGCCAGGTATGCAGATCAAGATGGAAGAGCCTGTTCTGATACTCGAAGCGATGAAAATGGAAAACAATATTTTTGCTGAAAAGCCCGGCATAGTGAAGAAAGTGAGAGTTGCTGTTGGAGATACGGTCATGCAGGGCGACATTCTTATAGAAATTGAATAACACCATTATGGAAGGAATTATACGATTTCTGGAGAATTCAGGTTTTGCCAATGCCACACCAGGTCACCTCATGATGATCCTGGTGGGATTGCTCTTTATCTATCTTGCAATCCGCTATGAATATGAACCGCTGCTAATGATACCGATAGGGTTTGGCATACTTATAGGAAACACGCCGTTTATAGAACATGCAGGGATGCAACTTGGGCTCTATGAGGAGGGCAGCATCATGAATTTCTTCTATATGGGTCTACTCAAGGGTATTTTTCCATCGCTGATTTTTCTTTGCATCGGTGCCATGACCGACTTTTCAACCCTTATTGCAAACCCCAAGCTTATCCTGCTTGGCGCTGCCGCGCAATTCGGCATTTTTATGACCTATATCGGAGCCATTACCTTAGGCTTCAACAACCTTGAGTCTGCGGCAATCGGTATCATTGGTGCGGCAAACGGGCCAACAGCAATTTTTCTTGCATCAAAACTTGCCCCTCACCTCATGGGCTCCATTATCATTGCGGTTTATTTTTACATGGCTCTGATACCGGTAATCCAGCCCCCAATCATGCGACTGTTAACGACAAAAGAGGAGCGAATCATAAAAATGAGACCTCCACGTGCGGTAAGCAAATATGAAAAGGTACTCTTTCCGATTGTAGCTCTCCTTATAACCGGCTTTATAGCACCCGCATCACTGTCACTACTTGGAATGCTTTTTTTTGGCAATCTGCTGAAAGAATCAACCGTGACCAAACGGCTGGCCGATACCGCCAAAAACGGACTGCATGATATCGTCATTATCATGCTTGGTGTCACGGTTGGCGCTACAACGCAGGCAACCACCTTTCTGACACCTCAGTCAATGTACATTTTTGTTCTCGGTGCTGTAGCCTTCATGATATCGACTGCCGGTGGTGTGCTCTTTGCAAAATTCATGAACATCTTTCTTTCACAAGAGAACAAAATCAACCCACTGATAGGGGCTGCCGGTGTCTCTGCCATGCCTGAAAGCGCGCATGTTGTACAGCGTGAAGGGCTGAAAGCTGATTCCAGCAATCATCTGATCGTCCACGCCATGGCTCCGAATGTTGCAGGAATGATAGGTTCAGCAATAGCCGCAGGCATCATTATGGGTTTTCTGCGATAACAGCAGGGGGAAATCCTTCGCGATATTCACGGATTTTCGTATTTTTGGCTTTTTAAACCCCTAACCCGCTCTTCCGCCATGAGTCAGATCGATTTACTCAATATTGTGCAGCGCCCCAGAAGACTTCGCAAAAGTGCAGCCATCAGAAACCTTGTGCAGGAGAACACTCTGACGGTCAATGACCTTGTCTACCCGCTCTTTGTCTGCCCGGGAACGAACGTTGTTGAAGAGGTCTCCTCAATGCCAGGCAGCTTCCGCTACTCCATTGACAATGCTGTCAAAGAGTGCCAGGAACTCTGGGATCTTGGAATTCAGTCCATCGACCTCTTTGGTATTCCTGAAGTCAAGACTGAAGATGGAAGCGAAGCCTACAATGAGAACGGTATCATCCAGAACGCCCTCCGCGCCATCAAGGCAAAGGTACCTGACCTCTGCATCATGACTGACGTCGCACTCGACCCCTTCACCCCTTTTGGCCATGACGGCCTGGTAAGAGACGGCATTATCCTTAATGATGAAACCGTTGAAGTGCTCTGTAAAATGGCCATCTCCCATGCAAACTCCGGAGCTGATTTCGTCTCCCCGAGCGACATGATGGACGGTCGCATCGGTGCCATCCGTGAGGCGCTTGACGACACAGAGTTCTCTGATGTGGGGATACTCTCCTACGCCGCCAAATACGCATCAAGCTTCTACGGGCCCTTCCGTGACGCACTCCATTCAGCCCCACAGTTTGGCGACAAAACGACCTACCAGATGAATCCCGGAAATACCGACGAGGCGATGAAAGAGATCGAACTCGACATCATGGAGGGTGCCGATATCGTCATGGTAAAGCCAGGACTTGCCTATCTTGACATCGTTTACCGCACCAAAGAGCGCTTTGATGTTCCGGTGGCAATCTACCATGTTTCAGGAGAATACTCCATGGTCAAGGCTGCTGCCCAGCGTGGATGGATTGATGAAAAAAGGGTGATGATGGAGTCGCTGCTCTGCATGAAACGTGCTGGCGGCGACCTTATCTTTACCTACTACGCAAAAGAGGCTGCAAAAATTCTTCGTTAAGCACTAAAAACCCGGCTGCACCCTCACGCAGCCGGGAACTGTAATTTAGGAAAAAATGATTCGATACTTTACTGCCGGTGAATCCCATGGACCGGCACTTTCAGCAATTGTGGAAGGAATACCCGCTGGCGTCACCATCTCCCTTGAGGAAGTAAACAATCAATTGGCCCGTCGTCAGCAGGGACATGGCCGAGGCGGACGAATGAAAATTGAGACCGACAAGGTGGAGGTGTTGTCCGGTATCCGGTTTGGCAAAACAATTGGCTCCCCGATTACCCTTGTCATAAAAAATCGCGACTGGGAAAACTGGACAACCACCATGGCCCAGTTTGAGAAACCTGACGTAGCGATTGCAAAAATCACCATTCCGAGGCCCGGCCATGCCGATCTGGCAGGTCGGATCAAGTACGCTTTTGATGATATCCGACCCGTGATTGAGCGCTCATCTGCACGGGAAACAGCCGCACGTGTTGCCGCTGGAACGCTTGCAAAAGTCTTCCTGAAGGTGCTTGGCATTGAAATCGGCAGTTATATCTCGACTATCGGATCAGTATCGCAACCTGCGCCTGATGCAGAGCTATCCATGCTTCTCTGCAATGGAGCTGAAGCAATTTCACGCCAGGCTGACCTCTCACCTGTGCGCATGCTTGGGCAGGAGACGGAAACAAGGGCCCTTCAAGCCATTGACGAAGCCAGGGAGCAAGGTGATACTCTTGGTGGAATCATAGAACTGTTTATCACCGGAGTTCCCCTCGGCTTTGGTAGCTATGTGCAGCACGACCGGCGTCTTGATGCGGCGCTCGCAGCGGCAATCCTCTCCATTCAGGCCATCAAGGGGGTCGAAATTGGATCTGCCTTTGAAAATGCACGAAAACGGGGTTCAGAGGTGCATGATGCATTTCACCTTTTGCCGAAAGAGGGTGTAATCCGTAAAACAAACCGGGCTGGCGGGCTTGAAGGGAGCATGTCAAGCGGACAGACCATTCACCTGCGGGCAGCCATGAAGCCGATCTCTTCGCTGGTCACTCCCCTCCCCTCGTTCGACCTTGAAACCCTGCAACCAACTCTTTCCCGCTTTGAGCGCAGCGACACCTGTGCGGTTCCGGCTGCGGGCATCGTTGCCGAAGCTGTGGTAGCACCGGTCATTGCCAACGCTTTGCTTGAAAAGCTGGGCGGCGATCACCTTGAAGAAATTCGCCAAAGGCTCGACCTCTATCGGGAGAGCATCTCCAATACTTTTCGCCCCTGAACTTTTCTGACTGTAAGCCTCCTGCCGAATTTCTTTCCTCGAACAACACATCCCCTTTCCTGCCATACACACGATTTGGCGTAAAAAACACGTTTTTTATCGCTTGTTTTTTGCTATTAACAGAATTATGTGTAACTAAGGAGTATTCGCTTGTATGGAAGTATAGTGTTCTGATGCTAAATAAGTCTGATCTGAATCTTCAACCTTCATTCAAATGCACAAAGCCAATCGGATTATCGGGAGCAGCACCAGGGGTGTCTGGATTATCGCTGCGGTTGTAACACAATCATTACTTGCCGCAAGCAAGACTCTTGCTCTCCCCGCCAACGGACAGGTGGTAGCTGGAGAGGCCACCATCACCACCCCATCGCCCTCAACGATGCTCATCGGACAAGGGAGCAACCATGCCATCATCAACTGGAACTCCTTCGGTATCGGAAAGGGCGAAGCAGTTAACATTGCCCAGCCGACCGTTCAATCCACCCTGCTCAACCGAGTTCTTGGCAACGATCCATCCTCCATTTTTGGTACACTTACAGCAAATGGCCGAGTCTTCATCGTAAACCCGAATGGCATGCTGTTTGCTCCAGGCGCCAGTGTGAACGCGGGGGGGCTGGTAGCCTCCTCTCTTGCCATTAACGACCGTGATTTCCTCTCGCAGAAATACAGCTTTTTCCGGAATGGTACAGCAGGTTCAGTGGTGAACCAGGGCTCCCTGACTGGAGGGTTTGTTGCTCTGCTCAGTAACAACCTGACGAACACTGGAAATATTATGACCACAAAAGGGTCGGCTGCCCTGGCGGTTGGCGATGGTGTTATCCTTGCTCTCGATACGACTGGCCTTGTCACAATAAAGGTTGACCAGACGGCATATAACGCCCGGATTACAAACAGCGGAGTGATAGAGGCCGACGGCGGCACCGTACTCATGAGCGCCTCGGCTGCCAATGACCTCCTTGGAACAGTTGTCAATAACAGTGGTAAAATACGTGCGAACCGTATGACTGAGCGCGATGGAAATATCGTGATTGAAGGAGGCGCCGTCATCAATACTGGCACACTCAGCGCTTCCAGCATTAATGCCAACATGAACAACCTGGTCGATACTGGCATCTGGAATGCAGGGGGAAGCGACAAAGGGGGCTCTATACAATTCAACGCAACAGGTAGCATTGAGCAAACGGCTGCCAGCCGCATAACGGCTGATGGGGAGAGCGGGGGAAACATCCGCATTGAAGCAGGGAATGGGCTCTATCTCTCCGGTACAATCAATGCCAACGGTAATTCCGGGGATGGAGGCCAGATTGCCATCACAGCTCCACAAACCCTCCTCGCCGGAGCACAGCTCTCGGTTGACGGCTTGAGAGGAGGAGGAACTATCCTCATCGGAGGTGGCTGGCAGGGCAAGGATGCCGCTCTTGCTAACGCAAAAAACACCACCGTTACAAAAAGCAGCAGGCTGAACGCCAACGCGCTTGACAAAGGCAACGGCGGAACCGTGGTGCTCTGGTCGGAGCAGTCAACCGCTTTTGCTGGCATTATTGAGGCCAAAGGAGGGAGACAGAGCGGCAACGGCGGAAAAGTTGAAGTTTCGGGTCATGAAAACCTAAGCATCTCCGGCCAAGTCATCATGACCGCCCCATACGGTGAACACGGTGTACTGCTGCTTGATCCGCGCAACATCACCATTGAGGCAAATACAACTCCCCAGCTCTTCTCAGTCATTCAGCTGCTCGACCCAAACCCTGCCGCCGGTAACGAGCATGGCTCCGGCAACATTGTCGAACTGCAAAACGGAAATATCATCGTCGCCAGTCCTCTTGATGATTTTGCTGCAACAGATGCCGGAGCTGTCAGACTCTATAAACCTGATGGCACATTGCTTTCTGTGCTGAGCGGTTCTACTGCCAATGATCAGGTGGGCGAAAAAGTGACTCTCCTGACAGGCAATAACAACGCCGTCGCTTCAACACGTAAATGGTCGAACGCTGGGCTGGCTGGTGTTGGCGCAGTGACCTGGATCGACGGAACCACAGGTATCAGTGGAAGCGTCTCCGATGCCAACAGCCTGGTCGGTTCTGCACTCAATGATGGCCTGCTTTCTTCTCTGACTACCCTCGCGAACGGAAATTATGTGCTCGCCTCCCCAAGTTGGAATAATGGCACCGTAATTGATGCGGGTGCAGTAACCTGGGGAAATGGCGCATGGGGTACAACCGGAGTGATTAACGCACTCAACAGCCTGGTCGGTTCTGCGGCAAATGATGGCGCTTCATCAAAAGTGACCGCCCTGACAAACGGTAATTATATCGTATCCTCATCGCTCTGGGATAAAGGAACAGTTGCCAACGTCGGTGCTGTAACCTGGGCGAATGGACTGGGAGGCACAGTCGGCCTAATAAGCGCAACCAACAGCCTGGTGGGCTCCAAAACAGGAGATAATGTGGGTATTGTTGTCACAGCCCTTACCAACGGCCATTATGTTGTTGGCTCTCCAAATTGGGACAATGGCGGAGTCACAAATGCCGGCGCAGCAACCTGGGTGAACGGAAGTACAGGTACTGTCGGAACTATAAGTGCAGCAAACAGCCTGGTTGGGCCAACCGCCAATGACAAGGTTGGCAGTAGTGTAACGGCTCTTTCTAATGGAAATTATGTGGTAAACTCACCCACTTGGCACAATGGGTCAACAGTTGATGCCGGTGCCACAACCTGGGGCGATGGTGCAAGAGGCACAATCGGGATGGTCAACATGGCAAACAGCCTGACAGGTTCAACGACCAGTGATGGCCTCTCATCGAGTGCAATCGCCCTGACAAACGGCAACTATGTTGTTGGCTCCCCAAATTGGGATAATGGGTTACTGCTCAATGCCGGAGCCGTGACTTGGGGAGACGGGCGCCGAGGAACAATCGGAACAATAAATGAGACAAACAGTCTTGTCGGCTCTGCGGCAAACGACGGTACATCCCTGACCATGACAGCTTTGACAAACGGTAACTATGTGGCTACTTCGCCACACTGGGATAATGGAACAACCGCTGATGTTGGAGCCGTGAGTTGGGGAAATGGAACCGGTGGTACAATCGGAATGATAAGCGCAGCAAATAGCCTGATCGGTTCCACTCTCAATGACAATGCTCTCCAAAGCATAACACCTTTGAAAAATGGCAATTATGTGGTCGACTCTCCTTATTGGGACAGCCCGGCAACCACAGATGCCGGAGCTGTGACATGGGGAAACGGGTTTGGTGGCACGATAGGAACAATTAGCGCTGCAAACAGCCTGATTGGCTCAAATAAATACGACTTCGCTAAACCTGGCAATACAGGTTCGAATACGATAACAGCTTTGACCAATGGCAATTACGTAATATCCTCTCCAGGGTGGGACAGGGGCACTGCCACCAATGCAGGTGCAGTGACTTTCGGAAATGGACTTGGCGGTACTGTCGGGGAGATAAACGTCACGAACAGCCTCGTCGGCACTAAATCAGGAGATCAGGTTGGTTCCCTGACGGTAGCCCTTCCGAATGGCAACTATGTGACAGGAGCTTCAACTTGTGACAATGGTTCTCTTTCCAACGCGGGTGCAGTTACTTTCGGGAATGGAGACGGTGGTCTCATAGGGCCTGTGAGTGCAACCAACAGTATACTTGGCTCCAGGAAAGACGATCTCATCAGTTCAGGAGGCATTACGCCACTCACCGTGGGCAGCATGAACGGCAGTTTCGTCGTCAGCTCAATGAACTGGTCAAATAACAGCGGTTTGGTGGAAATCATTTCACCTCAATTTATCCAGGAGTCTCTGCAGCAAGAGTACGCTACCAACGCAGGAACGGACAATATCCTGACACCGGCCCAAATCACGGCATTTCTAAATGCTGGTGAAAATGTCATTCTGAAGGCCAACAACAACCTCATCGTCAATTCAGCCATTGTAACGAATAACCCACTTGGTAATGGTGGCAATCTTGCCCTTAATGCGGGACAAAGCATACTGATCAATGCAGATATAACGACCGACAACGGAAACCTGCAACTTGTCTCCAATGAGACTCTGGCTAACGGCGTCGTTGATTCCTGGCGCTCCACAGGCAACGCAGTAATCACCATGGCCACAGGAACAACAATAGACGCTGGAACTGGCAGCGTGAGCATCGAACTGCGCGACGGGGAGGGACTCACCAACAGGGAGAGCGGTGACATTACCCTTTACAATATCTTCGCTGGCACCATAAGCGCCGTGAACTATGGAGCAACGTCAGGATCAGGCATCACCCTTGCCTCAGGAACCCTTGCAGCCAACGCAAACAGCGGCAACAGCATTGTTCTGGCAGGCAAGGATTTCGACAACAGTGCAGGTTCGATACTCTCCACCACTGGCACAGCACGATGGCTGGTCTATTCAGACAATCCTGCGTCAACAAGCAAAGGCGGGCTAACATCCGACTTCCGCCACTACAATGCTTCAAATAGCAACTATTCTCCGGCAAGCGTGAACGAATCAGGCGACGGGTTCATCTACGCCACTCTTCCAGGGCAGCTCCTGGTCAACACTACCCTGGCCAGCGGCAAGGCCAGCAGTTACTACGGCAATCAGCCTGATGCTACTTATGGTTATACACTGACTGGTTTTGCTGATAGCGAAGATAACTCACACAATATTGGTATTCTCGGCACGATGGTGGTAAGCGGAGCCCCTGCCGCAACCTCTAACGCTGGCATGTATACGATAAATTATGATAACGGTTTATCAAGCGGCTCCGGTTTCACTTTTACTGCTGGCACCGGACTTGCCTATACCATCGAAAAACTGCCAATAGATATTTTCACAGATGGACAGGATAAAACCTACGGCAACTCCGATCCTGCGCTGACATGGGGAACGGAATCCCAAAATAATGGTCGCGGCCTCCTTGCCGGAGACAACTTCAATGGAGAGCTCAGCCGGATGCCCGGCGAAAATGTTGGGAGCTATGCTATACTCCAGAATACCCTTGATAACAGCAACTATGCGATCAACTTCACCAGCGCATATCTGACCATTAATAAACGACCAATCACCTTGAGTGCAACAACTGTAAGCACGAGTTATGGTGAAACAGATACCGCACTATCAGTCTGCATAACCAACGGCAGCCTCGGCAGCGTGAGTGTCAGTGACATGTTGAGCGACATCACCGGTTCCCTGAGTCGTCAAACGGGCACTAATGTCGGAACCTATGATATTAACCTTGGTTCTGGAAGCAAGGCTGGCAACTATGCTATTACATTTGCAAGCGATAACAATGCGTTTTCTGTCACCAAGCGTCCGGTTAACATCGCAGCCAACCCTCTCAGCAAGATCTATGGTGATGCCGACCCAATGCTGATCTGGCAGGCTGATGCGCAATACCGCACACTAAACATGCTTTCCCAGAACTTTTATCAGTCAGCCACTGCTTTTCGCGGGTTAAACATGAACCTTATCGTGCAAGCACCCAAACTTTTAACAGGAGCTGCACCCACAACAAATGAGTCCAATAACACATCGGGTTCTGGTGATTTTATTGCCGTTGACACGATGGTCGTACCTGAACCTGCAGAGACATTCTTCGCCCGTTCCCTCAAGAGCTTGTTTACCAACAGCAATCCAGAGGCAATCATCTCTCTTGAAGTACACTCTGCGAATGGCACATCAATACCATACTGGATGTCATTTGATCCCGTACAAAAGATCTTGAGCGGAACTGCACCAAAAGGGGCAATAGGTGACTACCAGCTTGAACTTGTCGCCAAAGACCAGTTTGGTGGAGAAGTACGAACGGTCGTGCTTGTAAAAATCGGATAATAACTTCATTGGTGAGTAGTTACGGTTAGTCGCCATCAAGGCTGGAGATATCAGTTTTACATTGGTCAAAAGGAGTCATGTATGCCATCTTCATTGAGAACACTTGTATTAGCATCACTCTTGACAACTGCCGTCGCCTTTGCAGCCGATCTTCCCGATGCTGGCCGGTTACTCAAAGAGAGTTTTTCCCAACCTCCTCTTATCCCGCAACATACTCCTCCCCCTGATCGTCAAAAACAGGTGGAGCAAGAAAAACAGTCGCTTGGTGGTACCCGCTTCAAGGTTTCAGATTTTACCTTTACCTGTAACACCATTTTTTCCAGCAAAGAGCTTTCCGGATTAATGTCAGGTTACCGAGGCCAGGAGTTGACGCTTCCTGAACTTTATAATGCCGCAGCAACAATCACCAATGCTTACCGGGAAAAGGGGTATTTTTTGGCATCAGCCATTTTTCCTGCTCAAACGCTGGCTCCTGGCGCGCCTCTTGTCATCGAAATCATTGAAGGGACTCTGGAAAAAATATCTATTGAAACAACTCCAGGTAACACCAGAATACAGAAGTCTCTCCTTGAATATTATGCCAATCAGGTGCCTGTGAACCAGCCAGTCAACGATGGTTCACTTACCTCAATGATCATGAGAACCAATGAGTTGCCCAATATCTCTTCCCGTATTTTGCTTGAACCCGGGTCAAGACCAGGGACAACAAAAGCAACCCTTGAAGTTACCGAAGGCAGTCCCTGCAGCTTTACGCTAAACATCGACAACTATGGCAACGAAGCAACCGGGAACAATCACTTCAGCGGTACCCTGGATCTTTACTCGCCCTTTCATCTCGGAGACCAATTTACCCTGCACTTGCAGACTTCAACAACAGGAAAACTCCAAAATGTACAAACTGGTTACACCATACCGGTAACGCCATACGGAACAAAGACAGGATTCATCTACAACTATATCACCTACAAGATGGATGGAGTATTCAAGACATTACATGCTTACGGCAATGCACACAATCTAAGTCTCTCCCTTACTCAGCCCATCATACGACGCAGAAATCTGATTTTGAATGCAACGATTGCGGCAGAAGGCAGGGTACTGGACGACAGGATTGAAAGTATACAATCCCGAAATGAGCGTCTGAACGCTTCCGCCCAGGCTGGCATCGGCGGTATACAGATGGATAACCTGCTGGGGGAAGGCTCTACCTCATTCTCAATTGGTTTAGTCAGTGGAAGATTGAGTATCCAGGATTTGGAAACGCTCATGACAGACCAATCATCAATCGGATTACACACTAACGGAGGCTATTCAAAGTTCAACATGAGTCTTGCCCGGACACAGACACTTTACCACGGATTATCACTGTATGCAGGAGCCTACGGTCAGTGGAGCAACAATAACCTGAGCAGCACCGAACAGCTTTCCCTCACTGGGCCAAGCGCGGTACGGGCATGGCAAACCAGCGAATCCTCTTCCGACAAGGGAATTGTTTCAACTGCCGAACTGCGCTACCTTTTCGATTCAACCGGTGAACTACCCGGCAAGCTGGAGCTCTCCGCTTTTATTGACCATGGTTACGCCATACTTCACTCCAATCCCCTACCCGATGCCGGCAATAACACCCACAATCTTACCGGAGCTGGATTTGGAATCAAATGGTTTGATTCCAACAACTACAGCCTCCAATCTACAGCCGCATGGAAAATTGCAGGAGAGAGCACTCCATCCGATGCACCCGTTGTCTATGCACAAGTAATAAAAAAATTTTGAGGCTCCGATCAAGCCGGACATTCGCGAAACCGTATTTTTTTCCGTACACTTTGCCTGCCATAGCCAACTGGAAATTGACAATCTTTTATACATCCATGCGCATTTCACGAAAAATCGAGATCGATTACGGCCATACACTCCCTAACAGCTTTTCGTTCTGCAATCAACTGCACGGCCATCGGGGAGTTGTTGTTGCCACAGTTGAAGGTGATCTGATTAATCGCAAGGGTGACAGCGAGGAGGGAATGGTGATGGATTTCAAGTTTTTGAAGGGAATCATGCTGGAGCATATTCACGACAAACTTGATCATGGCTTTGCTGTATGGAAGGAAGACCATGAAGATCTTGACTTTATCGTGAAGCGCAACTCGCGGGTGCTGGTGACTGATGAGCCGCCAACGGCTGAATGCCTTGCCAAGTGGGCTTTTAACCAGATTTTGAATCACTTGCCTGAAGGGGTGAAACTGAGGCAGCTCAGATGGTACGAAACCCCCAATAATTGGGCGGATGCCGACTGCGGATAATACCTGATCACTGTGAAAATTTCATAAAAAAGAAAAAGAGGCTCTTTCGATGTTTAATCTTTTTTGTATGTTCACAGGATACGCTTTTATTTCGCAACGATCCACAGACATTCAACAACGCCTATAATATCTGAAACCTATGCGACTTCATGATTTTGACCCCGACAGCAGGCCGAGAGAGAGGTTTCTCAATAGCGGAGCTGCCTCACTCAGCCCGGCTGAGCTGCTTGCCATTATCCTGCGCTCCGGCTCAAGAAATCTTAACATTGTTGATACTTGTAACACAATTATTGCCCGGTTTACCCTTGAGAAGCTTGTCAATATATCAATCGGGGAACTTCAGGAGATCAAGGGAATCGGAGAAACCAAAGCGATGCAAATCGTCGCCATTTTTGAATTGAACAAGCGGTTGCACTACAGCCGGAACGTTAACAAAAAAATTCAGGCTGCGAGTGATATTTTTGAATACATGTCAGGCCGAGTCCCTGACGAAACAAAAGAGCATCTTTTCGTTTTGCATCTGAACACAAAAAACCAGATTATCAAAACAGAGCTTGTCTCTGTTGGAACACTGAACGCCGCCCTTATTCACCCCCGTGAAGTTTTCAAGGCTGCAATCAGGGAAAGTTCACACGCAATAATCCTCGTGCATAACCATCCATCCGGTGACGTTGAGCCAAGCAACGCCGACAAGCAGGTTACCGAACTTCTCAAAAAGGCAAGCACCGTGATACAGATCGAACTGCTCGACCATGTCATTATAGGGAAAACAACATGGTTCAGTTTTCGGGAAAGTAGCCTGCTGTGATAGTGACAAGCACCCCACAGTAATATGCAAATATCTGCCTCGAAAAAAACGAAAAGACCATTCTTTCAATCCTTTCAATCCTAAAACATCATCATGAAACACATCGTCATCATCACCGGCGCCGGAAAAGGAATAGGCCGAGCCATTGCCCTTGACTTTGCAAAAGCCTCAAAAACATACCACGATTTTGAGCCTGTGCTGATCCTCGTTTCCAGAACGCTTTCGGATCTCGAAGCTGTTGCGAAGGAATGCCGTGCCTGTGGTGCAGCAACAGAAATCATCCCTGCGGACATTGCCGATATAGCACAGATCGACCAGCTCGTCGGCACCACGCTGGAACGGTATGGCACCATTGATTGCCTGGTAAACAATGCGGGAGTTGGCCGGTTCAAGCCATTCACTGAATTAACCATGGAGGACTATGAATACACGATGGCAACAAACCTGAAGGGCACATTTTTCCTTACCCAGAAGGTTTTCCCTGTCATGGAAAAGAACAAGTCGGGCCACATCTTCTTTATCACCTCCATCGCTGCCGAGACCGCCTTCAAAAGCTCTTCGCTCTACTCCATGTCCAAGTTCGGACAGAAGGGGTTTCTTGAAGCAATCCGACTCTATGCAAAAAGCTGCAATGTCAGAATTACCAATGTGATGCCTGGCGCTGTCTATACTCCAATGTGGGGAGAGGTTCCTGAGGAGATGAAGACCGTCATGATGATGCCTGAAGATATTTCAGGGCCTCTGGTCAATGCCTATCTCCTTCCGCAGCGTACATCGGTGGAAGAGCTGGTCATCAGACCGGTGGGTGGCGATATCAATGAATGAACAAACCACACTCAACTATGGGAAAGCCGCTTTTTTCCTTTATTTTGTGGTTCACCTTTTACAATTGCTGAACATACACCACCATGAGTCTGAAAGAGAAAATAGATCAGGATCTGAAAAGTTCAATGAAAAGCGGCGATAAAACCCGCCTGAATGCCGTCCGCTCCATTCGTGCAGCGCTGCTGGAAAAAGAGGTCTCCATTCGTGTTGGCGGCACTGCCGTACTGACGGAAGAGCAGGAGCTGGAGGTGCTGGTGAGTCTGGCAAAAAAAAGACGTGATGCCATTGAGCAGTTTACCGCAGGGAATCGTCTTGATCTCGCCGAAACAGAACAGGCAGAGTTGGCCGTGCTTGAGGAGTATCTTCCCGCGCCGGTCTCCGACGAGGAGGTAACGGCAGTAATACAGGATATTATCACAACAACCGGTGCTGCATCCATGAAAGAGATGGGCAAGGTGATGGCTGAAGCGATGAAAGCACTCAAGGGCAAAGCTGATGGTACCAAAGTTCAGCAGATTGTCAAGTCACTGCTTTCAGCATAACCCCTTCCATCGACCACTATGCTTGATATCAACTATATCCGCCTGAATCCGGACGAAGTTCTGGCTATGCTCCAAAACCGGCAACTCTCTGCAGAAGAGCCAAAACTACACAGGGTGCTTGAGTGCGACAAAGAACGAAAAGAGCTTGTACAACGTACGGATGAACAGAAAGCGCTGCGCAACAAGGTTTCAAAAGAGATTGCTGAAATAAAAAAGAGCGGTTCCGGCTCCCCGAATGAGCTGATCATCCAGATGAAATCGGTCTCCGAAGAGATTGCCCGTATGGATAGTGCGCTCGGCCAGCTTGAAGAGGAGATTGAGAATATTCTTCTGGCACTCCCCAATAAACTGCACTCTTCAGTTCCAACCGGACGAAGCGCGGCTGATAATCAGATTTTCGGAGAGCCGGTAGCCTTTGTGCACGACCTTGACTTTCCAGTGAAAAACCACCTTGAACTGGGCAAATCCCTCGGTATTCTCGACTTCGAGCGTGGTGCCAAGGTGAGTGGCGCAGGGTTCCCTGTCTACATTGGCAAAGGTGCGCGTCTGGAACGAGCCCTGATCAACTTTATGCTCGACACCCATTCTGAGCAACATGGCTACACCGAGGTGTTTCCCCCTTTTCTGGTGAACAGGGAGTCGCTGAGAGGAACCGGGCAGTGGCCAAAATTTGCCGACCAGGTCTACCACATCGGCGAAGATGACCTCTATGCTATCCCGACCGCTGAGGTACCGCTTACCAACCTCCATCGGGGGGAGATGCTTGATACTGCAACTCTGCCAATCTCTTATGCGGCCTACTCAGCCTGTTTCCGTCGCGAAGCGGGTAGTTATGGCAAGGATACCCGAGGCTTCCTCCGGGTGCATCAGTTCAACAAGGTAGAGATGGTGAAGTTTACCAGACCGGAAAATTCTTACGCCGCACTGGAGGAAATTCGCTCTCATGCCGAGGCCATTTTGGTGGCACTCAAGATTCCTTATCGGGTACTGCTGCTCTGCAGTGGCGACATTAGCGCCAATGCAACAAAATGTTATGATATCGAAGTCTGGTCACCGGCGGAACAGAAATATCTTGAGGCATCAAGCTGCTCAAACTTTGAGGATTACCAGGCAAGAAGGTCGAACATCCGTTTCAAGCCCGACAGCAAGTCAAAGTCGGAGTTTGTGCACACCCTGAACGGCTCAGGCCTCGCAACATCCCGGCTCATGGTCTCCCTGCTTGAGCACTACCAGACAGCGAAGGGCAACATCAGGGTGCCTGAGGTGCTAAAACGCTACACCGGATTTGAGGAGATCTGAAACCAGATTTTTTTTGCATCAAATACCCATCAACCACCCCGTAAGGGCGTATTGCAATACGCCCCTACAAATCGGCATAATTTACCATCAATACAATCATGGTTCAAGACGATCAAGAAAATTCCTCACCATACCGCTGACCTTTTCAACATCAATAAGAAAAGCGTCGTGACCATAAGGTTCGTCAAGGTAAAGAATTGTTGATTTCGGCATAAGCTGGGCAAGCTCTTCCTGCTCCTCTTTGGGATAGAGAATATCAGAATTGATTGAGAGAATTTCGACAGGGATCCGCATGGAACCCAACACCTCTTCGTACTCTCCCCTCCCTCTGGCGAGGTCGTGCATATCCATCGCTTTGGTAAGAGAGATATAGCTATTGGCGTCAAAGCGCTCAACCAATTTTCGACCCTGATGATGCAGGTAGCTCTCAACCCTGAAGGTTTTTTCATTCTGAAGCTCACGACCAAAGCGCAACTGGAAGTTTTCAAAACTACGGTAGCTGCACATGGCCATCATCCTTGCTGCGGCAAGCCCTTTCGCCGGAGGATGAGCTTCGGTGTACCAGCCATCATTCCAGTCACGATCAGCATGGATCGCCTGGCGCTGCGCCTCGCTCTGCCCGATACACCACGACGAGTGACGTCCCGAAGCGCCCATCGGCATCAACGCCTGAACGACGTCAGGATAGAGAAACCCCCACTCAAGCACCTGCATCCCGCCAAGAGAGGCGCCAACGGCAAGCTTGACCCGGTCAATACCCAGTCCGGCAAGCAGGAGACGCTGAACATGCACCATATCCCTGATGGTAATGAACGGGAAATCGGGGCCATAATGGCTTCCGGTCAGTAGATTACGTGAGACGGGGCCTGTTGTACCGTAACAGCTTCCAAGCACATTCGTACAGATTATGAAATCAACATGCTCATCGAAGGCTCCTCCTCTCGAAAACATTCCCTCCCACCATCCATCGGCATCGGCAGAACCGGTCAGAGCATGACAGACAAGAATCACATTATCTTTGTCGGCATTCAGTTTTCCCCAGGTACGATAAGCTACTCGCACCGAGGGCAGCACTTCCCCAAACTCAGTAGTAAAGGGGGCATTCGAATCAAAATAGCATGTTTCTTCGGAAATGATTTCAGTAAATGCTCTCATGCGCCTCATATCAGTTATGCAAAAGCTTGTGGAAAATCCACCATATTGGTAGCGCTATCGCCCCGGAATGCGCACCTCACTTGAAGCACAACAAGTTACAGGAAAATGTCATGAGGAGTAGGTATGGACCTGCTGAAAGGGATACATACCATCATCATTCCCGGAAATTTACCTCCGGGATGGAATTAGCACCGATCATTGTGCAATGATGGTTGCCAAGGCTTCTCTGGGCCAGTCCCTCCGCCTTTCTGGATGATAGCTAAATCTTAAAAAGAACATTTTGTCTGGCCAATCTACAACAGGGAATAGTATTTTACAAACAACAAGAATCCAATACACTTGAACCGTTTTTAATTACTCCCCATGATCACCACTCGCGAACTGTCCCTGAATGTTCTGCAATCACTTGAAACCGGAAAGCAACGATCTGACCAGATTCTGCACCGGACACTGCAACACTCTGCCCTGAACAGAGTAGACCGGGCACTCGCAACCGGACTTGTCAATGGAGTGCTGCGTTACCGGCTTCAGCTTGACTTTATTATCGCCCATTTCTACCACCACAATCTTGAAAAAGCTGCGCCGGTACTGAAAAATATTCTCCGCCTCGGTGCTTACCAGATTCTTTTTCTCAACAAGGTCCCCGACTGGGCTGCTGTCAACGAATGTGTGAAGCTCGCCAGAAAGTACAAGGGCGACAGGATGTCGAAATTAGTAAACGGTGTTTTAAGAAAAATCACTCCAGAGAGTGTCACCCTTGATGAGTGGCTGAAAGAAAAAAAAACGGAAGAGCAGCTTGCCACTCAATACTCACACCCTCAGTGGCTGGTTGAACGCTGGATTGCTGCCTTCGGGAGGGAAAAAACAGAATTAATCCTTGGGTATAACAACCAGTTTCCGCTTTTTGGATTCCGAATCAACCGGCTGAAAACTTCCTTCGAGCAGCTTTTTTCTGACACTGAAGCTGCTGCCGCGCACGAAGCGTGCAACCTTGAAAACTTCTTTCTTTCAAAGGATTTTAACCGCTTTGAGCCAGCCGTGACCGATGGACGCCTTACCGTCCAGAACCCGACTCAGGGCCTTGCCTGTCTGCTGCTCAACCCAGCTCCCGGCACTGTTGTGGTTGACCTCTGCTCCGCGCCCGGCGGAAAAGCCACCTTCATGGCCGAGCTGATGCAGAACTCCGGACAGATTATTGCCGTTGATCGCTATGAACAAAAACTTCTGCGAATAGAGGCCCACGCCTCAGCTCTCGGCATTACCATCATCACAACCGTAGCCGCCGATGCCCGACACTTTGTACCTGACATCCGGCCCGATGCGATTCTGCTTGATGCTCCCTGTTCAGGCACCGGGGTGCTTGGCCGACGGTCAGAACTACGCTGGAAAGTGAGCCCTGAAATGGTTCACGAACTCCAGACGCTGCAAGCCGAGCTTCTCGATCATGCGGCAGAACTGCTAAAAGATCAGGGCGTGCTGCTCTATGCAACCTGCTCTATTGAAGCTGAAGAAAACAGCCAGCAGATTGAAGCCTTTCTGCAACGACATCCTGATTTTATGGCTGACCAAGCCAAGGCAATACTCACCCTCCCTGGCGAACGTCCAGGCTTTGACGGCGGATTCTGCCAACTATTGCGTAAAATCAGAGAGTAGCGTGATGGAGAGGCTGGATAACCACTACCGAAAAATTCTTGAGAGTTTCCTCAACTACATGACGATTGAACGAAACTTTTCGGCAAACACCAGAGAGTCGTACAACAACGATCTTAAGCGGTATCTGCTCTTTATGCAGCAAAACTCCAGAGCAATTGAAAGCGTAAAAACCCCACATATCGAAGAGTTCATCACTGTGCTTTACTCCATAGGCCTTGAGGCAAGCTCAATGGCCCGAAATATCTCTGCGATCCGCTCGCTTCATAAATTTCTGTTGATCGAGCGCACACTCAATACAAACCCGGCAGAGAACCTCCATCAGCCGAAACAGGCCAGGTACCTGCCAAGCGTCCTCACTGTTGATGAAACCCTCCGGCTGCTTGGAACCCCACTCACTCTTGTGCCTCCGGGCAAATATCTCCTGCGCGACAAAGCGATACTTGAACTGCTCTACGCAACGGGAGTCAGAGTCAGTGAACTCATCAATATCCAGCAGCAGAACCTTTATTTTGAGGCTGGTTTTATAAGAATTTTTGGCAAGGGATCGAAAGAGAGGCTTGTACCCGTTGGCAACTCCGCCATTTCATGGGTAACCCGATACCAATCGGAGCTTCGGCTCTCCCTCGTACAAAACAACTCCGATGACTACCTCTTTCTCAACGCACGGGGAACAAAACTGTCACGCATGGCACTCTTTGCCATGGTGCGAAAATATGCCATCATGTCAGGAACCAAAAAAAAAATCAGCCCCCACACCTTCCGCCACACCTTTGCAACCCATCTCCTTGAAGGAGGTGCCGACCTTCGAGCAGTCCAGGAGATGCTTGGCCACAGCTCAATAGTCACAACCCAAATCTACACCCACATCGACCGCTCATTCATCAAAGAAGTCCACAAAACCTTCCACCCCAGAGGATAAAGGCTGCTTTTGGTGACTACGAGTCCTTGCGATCTATCATCGCGATGTCTCGATGATGAGTCGTTTTTTGTCGTGGCTCTCCATCTCGATTTTCAGGGCTGAGAGGGTCATGTTAACGTCAAAAAAGAAAAAGAGTAACGAAACACTCAGGCAGAGCATGCTGACGATAAATATACCCGACAACAGCATTGGGAGATCAAGATTGACCAGCGCACTGAGAAAAAGCAGGATAATAAGCCAGCTCGCTCCAAAACAGGTAACACAGGCCAGCAGAATTGATATGCGGATGTAGCGGGCCCGTTTCCATAAAATGGCTACCTCTTTATTAATTCTGAGGATATAGGATTCCGGATAAGATTCAAGATCATCGAGCAATGATCGTGAACGATCGATAATTCGACCAAGCCGGTTGGTCATGGTAAGAAGCAAAAGACCAAGGCCCGATATGAGAATCATCGGGCCAATTGCAGTTTGCAGAATAGGGACAAGCTCCCTGAATGAAGTAACTGACATAGTGTTCGAGCCTACCCCTTTCGCTTCTTTTTATTTCCAGTAAAAAAGGCGGTCTCTGTACCTGCGGGTTTATACGGTTTTTTAAAACTCTTTTTGGGGGCGTAAGCTGACTCACGTTCCTGATCTTCCATTTTGGTGAGCCTCAATTGACGGCCGCAGACCCTCACCTTTCTCAGCTCATGAAATACATTATCCGGCATCCCCTGCGGCAATTCGACCGTGCTGTATGCCTCATTGATCGAAATATGGCCAACCGATTCTGGATCGAGACCAACTTCGTTCAGGATAGCACCAAGAATATTGCCAGCCTTCACGCCATGCTCGCTGCCAACCTCAAGGCGGTACCTCTCTTTCCCTTCATCACCATAAGACTCACCCTTGCCTCTGCGTTTGACTGGCCCATGCTCTCTTTCTGAACTGCGCTCTCTTCCCGATCCTTCACGATCCTCATGAGACCTTGTTTTCTCTGGTTTGTTGGATAAAAGAAGCGGTGTTTCACCCTGCACCATCGAGGCAAGGGCTGCAGCAGCATCAAGCGCTGGCACATCATGCTCATGACAATACTGCTCAATGAGGTTGGTAAAAAACCCAAGATCTTCAGCGGCAATTCTGTCCGTAATGCGCTGGTTAAACTTCGCAACCCTTTTATTATTAATAACTTCAGTTGTAGGAAGCTCCATAAGCTCAATGCGGCTGTGGGTTGCCCTTTCAATAGAGTAAAGCATGTTTTTCTCTCGTGGAGAAACAAATAAAATGGCATCGCCTGTACGTCCGGCTCGTCCGGTGCGTCCAATGCGGTGTACATAGGATTCTGTGTCGGAAGGAATATCGTAGTTGATAACGTGACTGATGCGATCAACATCGAGGCCTCGGGCGGCAACATCAGTAGCAATAACAATGCTCAGTGTCCCGTTTTTCAACTGCTCGACGGTGCGCTCACGCTGACTCTGCGGCATATCGCCATTCAGTGCGGCTGCGCCATATCCCCTTGCCTGAAGCTTTTCGGCAAGTTCAATGGTCATGGTCTTGGTGCGCACAAAAATAAGCATACCATCAAATGGCTCAACCTCAAGAATTCTGGTCAAAATGTCGATTTTGTGGCTGCCTCCTACAATCCAGTAGCGCTGACGAGTGGTAGCAACCGTTGTGGTTTTTGTCTGTATGGTTACCTCAGCAGGATTCGTCAAATATTTTTGGGCAATACGGCGAATCTGCGACGGCATTGTTGCCGAGAAAAGAGCAACCTGACGCCCCTTGGGGGTCTGCTCAAGAATCCACTCGACATCATCGATAAATCCCATGCGGAGCATTTCATCAGCCTCGTCAAGAACAAGACACTTCAGCAAGGAGAGATTGAGCGTTCCACGCCGCATGTGATCCATAACACGACCGGGTGTGCCGACAACAACATGCACACCACGTCTCAACATGCGGAGCTGAATGCCATAATCCTGACCACCATAAATAGGGACAACATGAAAACCCTTGAGGTATTCGGCATAACGCTGAAATGCCTCGGCAACCTGTATGGCAAGCTCCCTTGTCGGGGCGAGCACAAGCGCCTGTGGTTCCGTTTGATCAATGTTAATATTGGAGAGTATCGGCAACGCAAAGGCTGCGGTTTTTCCTGTTCCAGTCTGGGCCTGACCAAGAACATCACGTCCTTCGAGAATAAGGGGAATTGTCTGCGCCTGAATCGGTGTCGGATTTTCGTATCCAACCTCTTCAAGCGCTTTCATTATGGGTTCGGCAAGCTGAAGGGCGCGAAAATCCGTCGGCAATAATTGCTGTTCTTTCATGGTATTATTCCTTTCCATATCATTGATAAAAAAATGCCTCGTATGAGGCGAGAGTGGCAGCAATGCAGGAAAGAAAAAAATGAAGAAGAGTTCTCATCAGCCGAAAACATCGGGGCAACATCAGGCAAACCCTAGTGCCATCGAATCGTCACAAACGCTGAAATCAAGGCCTGTTACAACCATAAATTCCACTGCGTTCTTTCTTAGCATATTCACCACGCATTAAAAACGTCAGAATAGTACCATTTTATTTTGTAAATGACGAATTTATTTTTTTCACGGGACAATACTAATTATCAATGCGCGACTCTGCCCATGCAATATTTTAAGCTTTTTTTATTGTACCTTTGGAACAATTCAACAAGTTTCTATCAATATGTCAAGGTTTTAAGAACCAGGAAAAAAGTTTTGATGATTCCAGCCGTTTTATTCTATTCCTTTTTTCTCCCTGTTTTTCTTGGAATTGCAAGGCTTTTCAGCCCTCTGCACCCCAAGCTCAAAACTTTTTTCAGGGTACGAAAAGGCTTGTTCGAAGAACTGGAAAAAAAAATCGACAAGCTCCCCTTATCCACCTTCACCTTGTGGGTACATGCTGCATCTGTCGGAGAATTTGAGCAGGCACGCCCGATCATTGCTGCACTGAAAGCGAGCCACCCGGAAATCACTCTTTTCGTCTCCTTTTTTTCCGATTCTGGATACAACGCCAGGAAAAACTTTCCGGATGCTTCTGCAGTCTTTTATCTGCCTGCCGACACTCGCACTAATGCCCGGAAGCTGGTGTCGCTGCTCAAGCCTGATGTAATGCTGCTTATGCGCTACGACTTCTGGCCAAACCATCTCCGTGAAGCAAAAGAATTTGGCACAAACCTGATTCTTGCCGCAGCGGTGCTCCAGGATAATGCTCCCTACTTCAACCCTTTACTCAAAGGATTTTACCGGAACATTTTTCATCTCTTTGATCGGATCTATACGATTTCAGACGGTGATACTCTTGCTTTCAGGCAGATATTCAATTGCAATCATGCGGAAACTGCGGGCGACCCCAGGGTTGACCAGGTTCTTCTGCGCAGCAGGAATACGGCAAAAGTCGCACACGTCAAACATCTCTTTGAAAGCAGCACCGTACTGGTTGCAGGAAGCGTGTGGGAGCAAGACGAGATGCTGCTCCTTCCCGCATGGCAGGAGCTTGAAAAAAAACCATCACTTGTTCTTGTGCCCCATGAAGTAAACCCCGAAAACATGGCCCGCCTCTACCGGGAGCTTCAGAACCGCTCTCTCGCTTATGTACCGGTATCAGACCTGAATGATAATTTTAACCCTCAACAAGAGATATTGGTTATCGACCAGACCGGCTACCTTGTTGAACTCTATTCAGTAGCATCGTTTGCATACATCGGAGGGGGCTTCGGCGTTAATGTACATAACACGCTCGAGCCAGCAGTTTACGGTATTCCAGTGCTGTTTGGGCCGCGCCATCACAACTCCCCTGAAGCTGAAGGGCTTGTGGCCGCAGGGGGAGCTACCGTTATTCATAATCAGAAGGAACTTGCCGCAGTCCTTAAAGCCCTGACGACAAATGCAACACAACGACAAAAGGAAGGGACGGCTGCCGGACAATTTGTTCTGGAACGCGCTGGCACTACGGAGGTAATTGCAGGAAACCTCGAGCATTACTATAAAATAAAGCGCAAAAAAACAGGTTGACTCAAGCCAAAAAGAGTTCACGCTCACTTTCACGACGTGCGGTCAATCCATCAAGCACTTTTCCATTCGCCTTGTTCCATCTGAGAAATTCATCTGCCGCACCCTGACTGTCATTTGCATTGAGTTTCGCAAGCAACGTCGATCCTTTGAGTGAACCAGCCCCAAGATTGAATGCAAAGCCAACAAGAGCATCAAACATCCCCTGTGTCATCGGTACCCTCACCAAATCATTGACCGACTTCTCAAAACGCTCAACATCCTTGCTGAGTAAAGCATTAGCTTGGGAAATGTCAATTTTCATACCGGTTTTTACATCAGCCCCTGTATGACCATACCCGATGGTCAAAACCCCTGCAGGGCACAAGTAAGCCTGCAAGCGGAGCCCCTCATGCTTGCGAATAAGATCAAGCCCGTTTTCGCTGATATCCATTATTTCTATACCTATTTATTTTTAAAATAATTACCACATCAAACAACGCGGGGAGTCTTCTTTTCCCTACAAAAACGCCCCCCGGAAGAACATTTTGAAGCAAAACGCAACACCCAATTTACGGAAGATTTCACTGGTAAAACATACTAAAAAAACTGAAGATTTCATTCATCCAAGCCAAACCCCATCCTCGCTTATTACCGTAATGATACCACCTTTACATTACCATCAGCGGGTACTGTTGAATTCAACGCATAAAAGTAAAAATCAGGTTCACGCTGCCTTTATGCCAGAGCCGGAGCTGGCTATCAATTGTCCTGGAGCTTTCCTTTCGACTCTTTTTTTGTACAAAAATGTCTGAAATATTTATTATATTTCGGCGGTCTTCCCTTATTTATTTAGGCTTTTATGAACTGATACATTAAAAAATCCCATGCGTATTGAAAGCCCGACATCTTCCTCCTCGGCGATCAGGCCATGGATCGTCGATACGACGCTGAGGGACGGGGAGCAGGCGCCCGGCGTTGTGTTCAGCGCTGCGGAAAAAATGGAGATTGCCTGTTTGCTTGCGGATGCGGGGGTGAATGAGCTTGAAATAGGCTATCCCGCTATCAGTGTTGAAGAACGGGATGCGATCCGAGATATTGTGGCTCTGCATCTGCCGGTGCGCCTGACGAGTTGGGCACGGGCCAAATGGGAGGATATTGAGGCGGCCTGTCTCAGCGGCACTGAGGCTGTACATATCAGCTTTCCGGTTTCGGAGTTATATCTTCTGCTTATGGAAAAAAATTATTCGTGGGTGCAGATGCAGTTGCTGGAGCTTGTCACAAAGGCTAAAAAGTATTTCAGTGTTGTCAGTGTCGGCGCGCAGGATGCCACGCGGGCTAAGCCGGAGTTACTGAAGCAATTCGTACTTGACGCCACGGCTTGTGGCGCAGACAGAATACGAATTGCTGACACCGTGGGCATTTCTACCCCAATGTCGGTGGTGCGCCTTGTGGGCGATTTGAAAGCATGTTCTCCGACAGTGCTTGAATTTCATGCCCACAACGATCTCGGCATGGCGACAGCCAACGCCTTTACTGCTCTGGAAGCGGGATGCGAGGCTGTGAGTGTTTCGGTAACCGGCATCGGTGAGCGGGCCGGGAATGCCGCGCTTGAAGAGCTTGCCATCGCACTCAAGCTGTCGAGCACCTTTCAAGCCACCATTAACACCCAGCAGCTCTCTACGCTATGTGCTGCCGTCAGCAAAGCGTCGGGCAGAGCCATTGTGGATCAGAAGCCCGTCGTTGGCAAGTCGGCATTCCAGCACGAATCGGGCATACACTGTGCCGCGCTTTTGAAAAACCCACTCTCCTATCAGCCATTTCTGCCTGATCAAATTGGAGGTCAAAAATCTGAGCTGGTGATTGGCAAGCACTCGGGAAGCGCATCGTTACAGCACTTTTTTTCAGGCAGAGGCATCCATATAACAAGAAACGAGGCAAACTATCTGCTTCCAATTGTCCGCACAACGGCCACTGAAAAAAAAAGGGCCCTGCGACCGGATGAACTCGATACCATATACAGCAGCAGATTCGTTGTAAAACATTGATAAAATTATTTCACAACCATCATGCTCATTACACAGGATCAGGATCACGGCAGCATCACTCTGCTGGCCGAAGTCAGCAGAACCATCACCAACGAGGATGATATCGGCAAGGTACTCCGGCTTGTGCTCTTCATCATGTCTGAAAATATGAACATGTTACGGGGGATGATTACAATTCTTAACCGCGATACCAGTGAAATTGTCATCAACGAATCATTCGGGCTGACCGAAAAAGAGAAAGAGAGAGGGCGTTACCAGATTGGCGAGGGGATTATCGGCCATGTGGTTAAAACCGGCAAAGCGGTCATTGTACCATCCATCAACGACGAGCCACTCTTTCTTGACCGAACCCAGTCGCGGAGCAAGGCAATAAAAGAGGGCCTCTGCTTTATCTGCATCCCAATCAAGGCGGGAAACGAGATCATTGGCACCCTGAGCGCTGACCGGCAGCTTGAAGCGGCAGCAGGAGAACAGACAAAAAAAACAAAGGGTGAAAAAGATCGCACCGATACACTCCAGTACTATGTTGACCAACTCTCCATTATCGCCTCAATGATTTCGCAAGCTGTTCGCCTCAAGCAGCTTGCGCACGAAGAGAGCACAAAAACACCCCATTCTGAAAAGCCCTCACGGAGACACCATGAAGAGGAGCGTAAAGCCGAGAGCAGTTTAAAAGCTGAGCGACCAGCCAATATTATTGGCAATGCAAAACCGATGACTGCTCTCTACCACATGATCGACAAAATTGCCAAAACCAACGCCACCACCCTTGTGCTGGGAGAAAGTGGCGTCGGAAAAGAGCTGGTCGCCAGCGCCATCCACTTTAAAAGCCGCAGGGCTGAAAATTCCTTCATCAAGTTCAACTGTGCAGCGCTGCCCGAAAGCATTGTGGAAAGCGAGCTTTTCGGCCATGAAAAAGGAGCCTTCACTGGTGCATTGGCCACCCGCCATGGCAGATTTGAACTTGCCCATAACGGCTCAATCTTTCTTGATGAGGTGGGTGAACTCAGCCTGCCAGTGCAGGCTAAACTGCTGCGAATCTTGCAGGAAAAAGAGTTTGAACGGGTCGGAGGGTCAAAAACCATCAAGGTTGACGTGCGGGTGATTGCCGCAACAAACCGCAACCTTGAAGAGCTGATAAAAAATGGACTCTTCAGGGAAGATCTCTACTATCGGCTCAACATTTTTCCTATTACCGTTCCACCGCTGCGCGAACGCAAGACCGACATCTTGCTGCTTGCTGACTATTTTGTTGAAAAATACAACACCACAAACCAGAAAGGGGTACGACGCATCTCGACAACATCAATCGATATGCTCATGCGCTACCACTGGCCAGGCAACGTCCGTGAACTGCAAAACTGCATGGAGCGGGCCGTCATCCTGAGCGAAGATAACGTCATCCATGGCTACCACCTCCCCCCGACTCTCCAGACAGCCGAATCAAGCGGCACGCCCTACACCGGTTCCCTGCAGCAAAAACTCGATGCCCTGGAACAAGAGATGATCATCGAAGCCCTCAAACGCACCCAGGGCAACATGTCCCGCGCGGCCCTCCAACTCGGCCTCTCCGACCGAATCATGGGCCTCCGTATCAAAAAATTCGACATCGACTACCGCAAATTCCGCCCCACCTGACTTCAGGTAAACAATTTTCGGGGGACAGAGGTGACGATGTGCAGTGCCACCCGGATTTTTGCGTTAAGCCAGCAGCACAGAACATATCTGTTGAATCTCCTCCTCCTTAAGGTATGGGTGCATCGGAAGTGCAAAAATTCGTCCGCTCAGATCTTCTGAAACAGGAAAGTCACCCGCTTTATAGCCGAGATTGTTGTAGGCTTTCTGGAGATGAAGAGGGATTTTATAATAGATCATTGAGGGGATAGCTGCCTTCTGCAACGCCTGCATGAGCTGATCCCGCTCTTCCATCGAGGAGGCGAGCACCGAATATTGTGCCCAGGCGGAGCGATAGCCTGCGGGAATCCGAGGCACAACCAGCCTTCCCTCAAGCCTCTTGCTGTATGAGTCGGCAATCCTCTGGCGGGCCTCAAGTTCCTCATCAAAAATTGTGAGCTTTTCGAGAAGCACGGCTGCCTGTAATGAGTCGATGCGGCCGTTGATGCCAATACGATCATTGCTGTATTTGTCAACACCACTACCGTGAACCCTTATGGAGCGCAACAGCGAGTCAAGCTCATCATCATCGGTGAAAATCGCTCCCCCATCGCCATAGCAGCCGAGTGGCTTTGCCGGGAAAAAAGAGGTCGCCCCTGCAAGACCAAAGCTCCCCGCCCTGCGCCCGCCAAAACTGCCACCGAAACTTTGGGCGGCATCCTCGAGTATCCAGAGTTTATAGGCTGTTGCGAGAGTATCAAGACTGTCATAATCCGCTGGCAAGCCAAACAGATCGACGGGGATGAGTGCCTTTGGTTTCAAGCCGCGTTGAACTGCTTCATCGACTGCATGACCAAGAAGCTCTGGATTGATATTAAAGGTATCGGGGCAAACATCAACAAAAAATGGAGTTGCTCCAACAAGGCTGATCACTTCGGCAGTCGCCACAAAGGTGAAGGGTGTTGTAAAAACCGCATCACCCGCTCCGATGCCTTTGGCCATAAGAGGCATGAGCAGGGCGTCGGTACCTGAAGAGCAGGAGATGCAGTGCCGTGAGCCGACATAGACGGCAAGTTTTGACTCCAGTTCGGTCACTTCCGGACCCATGATAAAGTGGCCACTGTCAAGAATCCCTTCAATGCGCTGAAGAAGTGTTGCGCGTATCCGCTCTTTCTGGGTCAGCAGGTCGATAAATTGCATGATTTGTCAAGGTTTATAATCTTGTGAAACTGTTGCGGGCAAAATAAGGATTCATTTCATTCATTTCATTCTTTTCGATCGGAACAGCAACTCTTTGACGATTACCTCTTGCCTCACTTGATTCAAGCCATATTCTCCAAAAGTTGGCCACTGTTGCGCTCGCTCGCTTTTTTGTGTATATATCACAAAATCCCCTGCGCAGTAATCTGAAAAAGAACAATGAGTTTTTTCTACTTTCTAGGTATCGGCGGTACGGCTATGGCCTCGGTTGCCGTCGCACTTTCACACGCTGGCCATGCCATTACGGGCTCTGACACGCAGCTCTATCCCCCAATGAGCAGCTATCTTGATGGCCATAACATTCGCTACTTCAGCGGCTTTTCGGAGAAAAACCTTGAGAGTCTTTCGCCCGACGCCGTGATTGTCGGCAACGCTATCAGCCGGGGAAATCTGGAACTCGAATATGCCCTCGACCAGCACCTTGAGCTTCTCTCCATGCCGG
>SESD01000329.1_pt1 | contig 29256 bp, 27 predicted proteins | sample 3171411 | NCBI WGS metagenome assembly SESD01 (sample SAMN06051880, study PRJNA518727) | freshwater metagenome | biome: subpolar coniferous forest; feature: holomictic lake; material: water; isolation source: holomictic Lake 442, 16.5 m depth | place: Canada: near Kenora, Ontario | collected...
AGAGGGTTTACTACGCTCTCACGAAAGTTTGTAAACAATTGTTTAGTCAGCTGTTCCTGTGTTTCATCAGCTCCCAGGGTAAAGGGATTTTCATTCAAATTACTTGCATTGATGGCTTCCTGTAAAGCAGTTGTAGCAAAATTTTGAATTTTGCTTTCAAACTCTTCAAAAATCTTTGTACCTTTTTCGCGTTTAATCCGCTCAATATCAGCAGAGTCTGCATAAATTAGAAATGCACCCTTGGCACCTTGGGCTTCGTTTTTACAGGCTCCGCCGTCCATGACCCTGACCAGGTTTAATGTTTTGTTGTTTTTAACCAGGGTCATAGGAGGGTTTTGTCCTGAACTCGGGACTGTATTGTTGGTTATTGCCGGAGTTTTAGCAGGAACCGGTGTTACAGTAACTTCAGGTTTAATTTCCTGGCTCGAACATGCAGTTAAGGTGATCAATGCGCAACAGATTAATAGTTGTAAACTTCTTTTCATAGGTTATATGGCTTTGATAGGTTGATAGTTGTGGATACAAATTAAGGTTACTTATATATACCAATATACCATGACAACTACAGTTACAAATATAATCATTTTAGTGATGGAGAACATTCAGGTCTTTTACTTGAGGTTAGATTATGACTGATTAAAAAATCACTTTACAAACTCTCCATAAGTCATTAAAAAGTGAACTTTAGGACTAAATTAATTACGACTATGAGAATATCTAAATCTAAATCTGTATCAGATAAATCGGTGTCTGAAGTAGGTGCTGATAAAAGCAAAGATGAAGCTGATCTTGACATCGATGGCTTCGATTTAGGCTTGGGAAATGAGTACATTGCACTTCCAACCGAAAGTGAACGCGCCGCTAAAAAATTGGCTGCACGCAGGAAAATTGAACTGTATTGGGAGAAAAAGCGCTTGCAGGAACAACTCGGGGATTTTACTGACGAGGATATCGATTTTTAATCTGTAAGTTTTCACAATTGCAATAAAACAGGGTATTGTTTTTACTGCCAGGTAATATTTTTATGTTGCTTAACAGTCTGTTGGCTGGGTTTTACAAGTGCTGCAGCAGCCAGTTAATCCAGGCCAACAGATTATTCAAACTGGTTTATGCGTTTTTGGGTTAAAATTGTCATCCGTAAGTGTATTTTTCTTTTTAAAATCTGGATGTCATGGCTTTTTTTACACTCGTTTCAGCAGTTAATTCTTTCAAAAAAACGTTTCTGTTAATTTTTCTTCTTGGGATTTTCAGCAATGTGTCGGCTAATCAACCTAAGTTTCTTATCCTTAATTATCACGACATACTTAGCGCAGATGGCGCCAGGGAATCTCTTAACAAGATGGATGTTGGTGTCGAGCACCTTGAACAGCATCTAGGTTGGTTGAGCAAAAACGGTTATAAGATTGTCAGCGTACAAAATGTTTTCGATGCAGCTTCCGGTAAGTCATCATTGCCTGATAAAGCAGCCTTATTAACCTTTGATGATGGCTACCAAAGTTTTTATACGCGTGTCTTTCCACTTTTAAAAAAATATCATTATCCAGCTACCGTTGCTCTGGTGGGCACCTGGATGGACGGTAATGTAACGGCTGAAGAACCAGGTAAGCCCTTGCTTACTTGGGACCAAGTCAGAGAACTGGTTCAGTCCGGTTTGGTAGAGATCGCCTCGCACAGTTATGATCTCCATAAAGGCATAAATGCCAATCCTCAAGCAAATAGTCAGGCTGCGGCTGTTACGCGTCTCTATGACGATCAGATGATGGTTTACGAAACGGATATTGAATATCGTGACCGTATCCAGTCAGCATTGCTGAAAAGTGCCGAATTCATCTTCCAGCATGCCGGCGTCAGACCTCGGGTAATGGTGTGGCCTTACGGCGAATATAATCAAATTGCCTTGCAGGCTTCGCGTGATGCCGGAATGCCGATGACCATGGGCTTGATTGACGGCGTTAATACCCTAGCTGATATCAGCGCGTTGCATCGATTAATTTTGGTAGATAATCCTGATCTTGCCCAGTTTGTAGAATTGGTGACCATGCTTAGAGCTGACCGGACCTTAAGGGTAGCGCATCTGGATATGGATTATTTGTATGACGAAGATCCTGCGCAAACCCTGCAAAATCTTGATGCAATCGTGCAACGCATTAAAGACATGCGCATCAATACCGTTTATTTACAGGCCTATACTGACCCTGATGGCGATGGAAATGCTGATGCCTTGTATTTTCCGAATCGGCATTTACCGGTTAAACAGGATTTATTTAGCCGGGTTGCCTGGCAATTAAAAACCGTAGCCAGAGTTAATGTTTATGCCTGGATGCCTATCATGGCTTACCACGATAAAGCACCCGAGTCTTGGTATGTTCAGGAATGGCGTGATGGCAAGGCGCAAAACTCCAGTCATATTTATACCCGGTTATCGCCATTCAATCCTGAAGCGCGTCAGTATATCGCTGAAATCTATGAAGATTTAGCCAAACATTGTAGTTTTGACGGTATTTTGTTTCATGACGATGGCATCTTGTCGGATTATGAAGACGTTTCTCCTTTGGCTTTGGCTTACACAAAACAAGTTTGGGGCATGCCTGATCAATTTGAAAAGTTACACGCTAACCCTAAAACTCGCATGGCTTGGGCGCAACATAAAACCGATTTGATTAACCAGTTTACAGACGAACTTGTCAGTCGGGTGAAGATATATAGACCCGGCATCAAGACTGCAAGAAACATTTATGCACTACCTTTATTGAAACCGTATAGTGAAGAATGGTATGCCCAATCGTTTAGCTCATTTTTAGCGCATTACGATTACGTTGCCATCGAAGCCATGCCTTTTATGGAAGAAGCGGAAAATCCCAAACAATGGCTAAAGGAATTGGTTAAAGCGGCGGCTAAAGAACCGGACGGACTTAATAAAACCGTGTTTGAATTGCAAGCGGTCAACTGGAAGACACAGGAGAGCATAGCAATGCCTGTTTTTATCGAGCAAATCGAACTGCTTAAAAAGTTGGGTGTCAGCCATATCGGTTATTATCCGGATAATGTTTTTGTGGATCAGCCTAAACTGTCGGACCTGAATAAACATTTTTCACTTCCTGCCCAGCCTTAAGCGGCTATGTTTTCATCGCAGAGGTAATGATAAGGATTGCCTCTGCCAAACATTAATATTATGAGCACAACATTACAAAATTTAAGCACAATCATACAAAGCCACTGGCATGAGTTTGTTTCTCTTTGGGCACCGTTGGATGGCTCTATCGAAGGGTTTATTTATTACTATCCTTTGTTTATGGCTTATGTTTGGATGTTTGGTGCCATTATTTTTTATTTTCGTCATGAGTGGCGTCAACAGGGCAATGCCGAACATTTACCTGAGTTAAAAGACTACCCGCCCGTTTCAATTTTAATCCCCTGTTATAACGAAGGTGAGAATGTTCGTGAAACAGTCGAAATCCTCATGCGACAAAAATACCCCAATTTTGAAATAATCGCTGTTAATGATGGTAGCAAAGATGACACTTTGTCGATCTTGCAAGAGTTAGCCGAACAACATCCCAAGTTGCGTGTCGTCAATTTGCACACTAATCAGGGCAAAGCCATGGGCTTACGCTCTGCGGCTTTATTGGCCAAAAGTGAAATTTTGATTTGTATTGACGGTGACGCTCTTTTGGCTCCTGAAGCAGTAGCGTGGATGGTGCGACATTTTCAGAATAACCCCAACGTAGGCGCCGTTACCGGCAATCCACGTATTCGTAATCGTTCTACCTTATTGGGACGAATTCAGGTTGGGGAGTTTTCAGCCATCGTCGGCATGATCAAGCGCGCGCAACGCTCGTACGGACAAGTATTTACTGTCTCCGGCGTTATTGCGGCCTTTAGAAAGTCTGCCTTACATGAGGTAGGGTTCTGGAGTAATGATATGGTCACTGAAGACATAGATATTAGCTGGAAACTACAGCTGGCCGGTTGGCGGATTTATTTCGAACCCAACGCCTTGTGCTGGGTATTAATGCCCGAAACCCTGGAAGGTTTATGGAAACAACGGGTTCGCTGGGCACAAGGTGGCACTGAAGTATTGCTGCGTTATTTTAGAGCGCAATTTCGCTGGTCTTCGCGAGGCATGTGGTTGTTATACGGAGAATGTCTGATCAGCATTGTCTGGGCCTTATTAATACTTTTGCATTTGCTCTATGCTCCCGTGGAGTTGTTTACAGAATCAACCAACGAATCGTTGCATGATCTTAGTCCGAACTGGACCAGTATGCTGCTGAGTTTGACCTGTCTTATTCAATTTGGCGTCAGCCTGTTCATAGATTCCCATTACGAATCCCGTACCGGTGGCGTTGCGCGCTATTATTACTGGATGGTTTGGTATCCAATCGTGTATTGGCTGATTAATGTCGGAACAACCATTGTAGGATCATTTCGGGCCTTAAAAAAGAAGCGTGGACAACGCGCCATTTGGGTCACCGTCGATAGAGGTTTACGCGCAAAATGAAAGAGTACATTATTAATTCTCCACAGTTACAAAGCATTCAAAAGCGGGTAGGGGCTTTATTTGTCTGGTTTATTTGTTGGATAATGTGGGTTTATCTGCTGATTCCTTTAGTCACTTTGGGCAGTTGGGTGTTGGGAGACAGAAAGTTTATTAATGAAATGCGCTGGTTTGGCGGTTACAAGAGTCTGCTCGAATTGATGGAGATTTATTGTGTAACCCTGTTGGTCATGATTGCGCTCTGGTTATGCTGGGTTTCGTTTCGCATTTTAAAAAGCAAAGTACTTAGACCTGCGGCACATAAAATAGTTTCTGATGGTGAGTTGTGCGAGTTTTATCAGGTCAAAATGGCTGACTTACAAAAGAGCCGGAACTCAAGAATGGTTACCGTTTATTTTGACGAGCATGGGCACATAACTCAACTGGAACCCATGTAGCTGGCTAACAACTGGCTTGCCTTGGGCTGATTTATGGCAACATCATTTCAACCAATTTAACCCAATAAGCAGCGCCGACTGGCAATATCGCATCGTTAAAATCATAATGTGGATTATGCAGTAAACAGCTGTTTTCCGAAGAGCCGTTACCAATCCAGATATAACACCCCGGTTTTTCTTGCAACATAAAGGCAAAATCTTCGGAGCCCATGCTCGGTGTTGGTTGTTGATTAATACAAGCCTCTCCAACAACGGCACTAGCGGCTTTTAACGCCATAGCCGTTTCTGCTTCGGTGTTATAAGTGACCGGATAGCCGGCATTTTCAGGGTTAAAGCAAATCGTAGTGCTAACAGTAAAGCCGGCACAAACGCCCTCGACCAATTGCTTTATCTTGTCGCCAATCATTGTTTGAACTGCGCCGCTAAAACATCTAAAAGTACCTCTTAAAACGACTGATTCCGGGATGGCATTCCAGGTATTGCCCGCATGAATCTGTGTAATACTAACTACCGCAGAATCAGCCGGATTAACTGTTCTACTAACGATGGTTTGTAGCGCATTAATGACCTGAGCGGCAGCAACAATGGCATCACATCCTAAATGAGGCATTGCCGCATGGGTTGCCTGTCCGGTGAGAACGATTTCAAAACAATCAAATGAAGCCATCATTGCGCCCGCTTTTACGGCAAAATGACCGGTGGGAATATCTGGGAAATTGTGCATGCCAAAGACACAGTCGGCTGGAAATTTTTCAAACAAGCCGTCTTCTATCATTTGTTTGGCACCCGCACGACCCTCTTCAGCAGGCTGAAAAATAAAATACACAGTTCCATCAAAATTTGGGTGCCGTGATAAATAACTGGCCGCACCCAATAACATCGCAGAATGGCCGTCATGACCGCAGGCGTGCATTTTTCCTTCATGACAGGATTTATGGGCAAAAGTATTTCGTTCCTGAATGAATAAGGCATCCATATCAGCACGCAGCGCTATTTTTTTATCGCTTTTGCCCTCTGAAAGTGTTGCCACAACACCGGTAGTACCGAGTCCCTGATGAATCTCTAAACCGAAACTGATCAGTTTTTCAGCAATAAATTTTGCCGTTAAAGTTTCTTCATAAGCCGTTTCGGGGAATTGATGCAGATGCTGCCGCCAGGATTGCATGTCGGTATGTAAAAGTTGTAAATCATTAGCTAGCGACATAAGTAAACCGGTTTTAATATTATTGGAGAAGATAGACGCACAAAAAGTTAGGCTGTAAGTTTTCTTACTAACCGTTTAACAGACAAAACAGTTTAGCCCAAAAGTTCTATTGATCCACCTGATTTTCCATGTTTAATGGACATTGTTCGGTCTTGGGGTATTATTCTAATTAGTAATTTTAACTTTCAGGGTCAATAGTTGAGCATGTTAATTAAAACCAAATCAGATGTTTTAAGCAGTGAGATCACTGACCGGGCGGTTTTTGAAGCTCGTCGTGAATTTATCAAATCGGCAACCGTTTTATCTGCCGGGCTTATGATGCCTGATTTAGGGCAGGCGGAACCTGGAAAATATAAAGAAGTGCCGATTGGTCCTTATTCAGCAACCTTACCGGTTACTGCCAGGGAAGATGTTGCTGGCTATACCAATTACTATGAATTTTCGACCAACAAACAGGATTCAACGGCCTTGGCTAAAGGCTTGAAAACTTCGCCCTGGAATGTCGAAATTTCCGGTGAGGTTGAAAAGCCCGGCGTTTATCAGCTGGAAGATATTTTAAAAGATAATCCACTACAAGAACGTATCTATCGTTTCCGCTGCGTTGAGGCCTGGTCTATGGTTGTGCCGTGGATCGGTTTTCCATTGGGGGAAATGCTTAAGTGCTTCAAACCCACTTCAAAAGCCAGGTTTGTCGAATTTACCACGCTGTTTAATCCAGATGTTATGGTTGGCCAGCGCTCCAGTGTGCTGGCCTGGCCTTATGTGGAGGGTTTACGCATGGATGAAGCGATGCATCCTTTGGCGTTGATGGTGACGGGTATGTATGGTGATGAACTGCCCAACCAAAACGGCGCGCCCTTGCGTTTAATTGTGCCCTGGAAATACGGATTTAAGAGTATCAAGGCAATTGTTAAAATTCGCTTTTCCGAAACCATGCCGGAAACGGCCTGGTATAAAAGCGCGCCCAGCGAATATGGCTTTTATGCCAACGTCAATCCGGAAGTCCCACATCCGAGATGGAGCCAAAGCCGTGAGCGGGTGTTGGGCAGCAGTATTTTTACACCTAAGCGGACTACCGAAAAATTTAATGGCTATGGTGAACAAGTCGCATCGCTTTATTCAGGCATGGATTTAAGCAAATACTTTTGATGTTGTCCCTTAAAACAAAGTGGGCGGCAATCAAAGTGATTGTTTTTGTCCTTGCATTGACGCCTTTTCTCTTATTAACCAAAGCCGCAATTTACGATCAATTGGGAGCCAATCCCATTGAAACCTTACATTTTGGTTTTGGTGATTGGGCTTTACGGTTTTTGTGTATCGGCTTGGCCCTGACCCCGCTTAAAATAATTTCAAAACAAAGCTGGCCGACCCGGTTCAGACGCATGATAGGATTGTTTGCTTTTTTTTATGCATTAATGCATTTTCTGGTTTTTATCGTGCTTGATTTATCGTTGTCCTGGGAAGCCTTTAAAGACGAAGTCCCTAAAAGTCCGTATATCCTGATGGGCTTGTTAACCTTTTTGTTACTGCTGCCGCTGGCTGTAACTTCAACTAAAAAGATGCAGAAAAGCTTGGGACGTCGCTGGTTAAAACTTCACAGTCTGGTTTACGTTGCGGGTCTGACTGCTTCGATACATTATTTGTGGCTAGTAAAAGCGGACTATTCCGAGCCCTTGCTTTATGCAGGAATTATCAGTGTATTATTGGCAATACGAATCGCAGTTTATTGGCGTAAAAAGTATAAAACTTAATGACTCTGATTAAATCCTGCACTTACACAATCATTGGATTGTATAGACTGGCAAAGTCTACCTTTTATCCTAAAACCCATCTGATCTAGCGGGTGGTTGTTTATATTGAGCAACTTTTGTTTCCAGCGTCGCTAAGGTTTTAAGATTTTCCTGCGCCTTGGGAAAATAAACCGGTGATTCATCAATCGCCTTTGTAAAATACTCTTCTGCTACCTTATATTGCCCAAGCAACATACAGATATAACCAATATTATTATAAGATTCGTGAGCAGGCATGAGTCTATTAAAAAGAGCGGTCGCATTTAATAAATTATCATGCTTGATTTCAATTAAAGCCAGATTATGAATAGCGCGTTGATAGCGATTGTCATAACCGAGCGCCTGATTAAACAAAGCTTTTGCTTTGATCTCATCCCCGGAAAGATAATAAGAATAGCCCAGATTATTAAGCAACATCGGATTACCCGGCTGAATAGCCAGCGCATTCTGATAATGACCAATGGCCTCGGCACTCTTATTGGACAGATCTGCAATCACACCCAGACCATTATGCGCCTTCCAGTTAGCGCTATTAGTCGCTACAGCCGTGGTCAGATAATCTTTTGCCTTGCCGGTCTGGCCTTTATCCAAAAAATACAAGCCCAGACTTTCATTAGCTAGCTGGTTTTGGCTGTCGATGGCTAAAATGTCCTGATATATTTTAACTGCCAATTCAGGGTGCTGTTGATGACTATGAATCGACGCAATTTTTTCCAGTGCCTTAATATTTTTTTTATTAAATTGCAGCGTTTTGATGTAATAAAAAAGCGCATTTTCTGCTTTACCATCATTCAAAGCCGCTTCAGCTTTGGAAAAAGCCTGCTCTTCAGTCTTGATATCAGGATCAAGCAAATTCAGGATATTATCAGGATTGTTAAGGCTGGCTTGATCCTGATCTGTTTTGGTCGGTAGCGTATTACAAGCGCTAAGACCCAGTAGTATCAGCAAAGACAAAGCAAGCATAGTAAATTTTTGAGTGAGCATAGTCGTTATAAAAGAATTATTGGGCAAATGCCGCATAAATTGAAATGATCGCTGGACCTAATATCACAATAAAAATTCCTGGAAAAAAACAAAAGGCCAAAGGGAAAAGCATTTTCACAGTCAGTTTTGCCGCTTCCTGTTCTGCATTTTGCATGCGCTTATCTCTAAGGTCTTCGGCAAAAATACGTAACGTAGCGCCAATGCTGGTGCCAAAACGCATGCTTTGGGCCAAGGCTGAGGTTAGCCCGCGAATATCTTCAACTCCGGTTCGGGTAACCAGATTTCTCAGCGCCTGATCCCTGATAACGCCCGCTCTTAATTCAGCGTTAACCAGACCCAGTTCATAACCCATGACTTCATTGCTTAAGGACGTGTCTCGCGCTATCCGTTGTAAGGCCGCATCCAAACCCAAACCGGCTTCGGTACAAACAATTAATTGATCCACCGCATCTGGAAAAGCATTTCTTATTATGCGTTTTCTTTCGGTTACCTTGCTATCCAGATAAAAACTGGGACCAATAAAACCTACCAAAAAACCTGAGCAAACAAACAATAACAGACTCTTGGGATCCAACCCGGCTATAAATGTTGTACAAACCAAAAATATCAGTAAAGGAAGGCTAATGGTTAACAGGATTTTTATACCAAAATAATGTGCAAGACTGTTTTTGGTATGATAACCCGCCTGTAACAAACGCTCACGGTCATGATTCAGTTTTTCGCCGACCCTTTCCCTGATGACAAAATAATTTCCCAATTGTACCGCGGTATTTCTGAAAAAACGCGAATCATCCTTATTGTTATTGTTATTGTTGTCGGACATCGATTGCAAACGTTTTTTAACCGGATTGTAAAGACCGAAAAACAGAAAATAAAGCGCAACAACCAAAGCAAAAACCGAACAGGAAAAAAACATAATCACCAGCCAACGACCGATAGTTTGATCCCCTGATAAAGCAATAATATAATGTAAAAATTCTTCCATGACTTGGCCTAAATTTCAAAATTAATTTGTTTGCGTACCCAAAAAGCCCCAATCACCTGCAAAATGAATCCGACACCAAGAATCAAATGCCCCATTTCAGTGTTAACCAAAGGTTTAACATATTCGGGCGATCGTATGGAAATTACCAGAAATAGAACAAAGGGTAATAAAGACAATACCCAGGCCGACATACGATTTTCGGCAGTAATGGTTTTAACGCGACGTTGAAAACGGAAGCGTTTTCTTAAAATATCACTGGTCTTATCCAATAACTCGGCTAGATTGCCGCCGGTTTCCAGTTGAATCAAAATCGCTGTAGTCGCAGTAATCAGATTCATACTGGGTACTCGCAGTAACAGAAAACTAAACGCTTGTTTAATATCCCGTCCGTAATTGATTTCTTCAAAGGTAATGCCAAACTCTTTAGAGATCGGCGGCTTCATTTCAACAGATATATAATGCATGGCTTCATTAAACGGATAACCGGCGCGTAAAGCTCGCGTCATCATGTCCAGGGCATCGGGCAATTGTTCTTCAAACTGCTCCAGGCGTTTCTTACGATCGCTTTTAAGCTTTGCAATAGGAATATAACCAGCAAGCACTATGGCAATAATCGTAAAATAAAAATTCAACGTAAAATGCCAGGTTAAGCCTCCGACCACGATGGATAAAACAAGCATGACCAACATAACCACATAGCCGGGATAAGATTTTCCACCTTGTTCAAGCAGTTCTTCAATAAAGTTTGCGCCCGGTAAGGATTCCAGAAACGCTTCTATAGACGATAATTCACGTAAATATTTTTGCCTGACTAAAGAATTCTCACCATTGCCTCCATTAGTCACTACTTTTCGCAGACGTCGTTTAATCAGACGACTTTCCACCGACTTGGTACCAAAAGAAGGAATCAATACAAGTTGCGATAGTAGAAACACCGCGCCTGAAATCAGAACTAAAAAGATAATGAGCGTTTGCTTATCCATAATTTTTATCCTTAAAAAGTACTAATAGCATCATCAATATAAACCTCAAGACCAATATTAATACCGCGTTGTTTCATGCGCTCATGAAACCTTGGAACAATACCGGTAGACACAAACCGTCCTTTGATATTGCCATTTTCATCAAGGCCGCGACGTTCATATTTAAAAATTTCCGACATGGTAATAATATCGCCTTCCATGCTGTTGATTTCAAAAACGCTGACCAAACGGCGTTTACCATCTTCCATTCTTTCCAATTGCAACACAATATTAATGGCCGCTGCAATTTGCGAGCGTATGGTTTTAATGGGTAAATCAAATCCCGACATAGACACCATATTTTCAACGCGGGATAAAGCGTCACGCGGCGTATTGGCGTGGATAGTAGTTAAGGAACCGTCATGGCCGGTATTCATGGCCTGCAACATATCAAACGCCTCTTGTCCGCGTACCTCGCCAATAATGATGCGGTCAGGTCGCATCCGCAAACTGTTTTTTACCAAATCCCGCTGAGTCACTTCACCTTTGCCTTCAATATTGGGGGGACGTGTTTCCAGTCGCACCAGATTATCCATTTTCAATTGCAGTTCAGCGGAATCTTCAATGGTCACGATCCGTTCATTTTTAGGAATATGATTGGACAGCGCATTAAGCAAGGTAGTTTTACCAGAACCGGTACCGCCGGAAATCAACACATTAAGTCGCACTTTAATAATATTGGCAAACACATCGGCCATCGCCTGACTTAAGGTGCCAATAGCCACCATATCTTGCAATTGCATTTTGTCCTGGGTAAAGCGGCGTATCGATAAAGACGGACCGTCAATCGCCAGCGGAGGAATAATGGCATTAACCCGGGAGCCATCTTTCAAACGCGCATCAACCAAGGGCGAATATTCATCGATTCTTCGACCCACCTGGGTGACAATCCGGTCAATAATTTTTAACAAATGGGCATTATCTTTAAACGTGATCGGCGTTTTTTCCAAAATACCAAAGCGTTCAATGTAAACCGAGTTATAACCATTAACCAAAATATCGGCGATAGTCGGTTCATAAAGCAAATGTTCCAAAGGACCAAAACCCAGAATGTCATTAATGACTTCGTTAACGATTAATTGCCTTGTTCTGGTAACGACGGGAATCGCTTCTTCATCGATAATGCGCCGGGCAATTTCACTGATTTGCTTCTTGGCCTCTACATCTGCCATTTTAACGATCATCGACAAATCAAGAATATCCATCAACTTCTGATGAACTTTATCTTTGTATTCCTGATCTTTCGTCGTTAGTAAATCAAAAACCAAGGGTGGAATAGATGGCATTTCAGCATGAGGATGACCCAGAATGGCAGATGCATCATCAGCTATAAGATTACTGTCTTTATTTGAAAAACTTTGAATACGACTTTTTAGACTCACAATAGTTCTCTCAATGTGAAATTTTTCCCTTGTAGGGTGGGCACCGCCCACCTTATAGGCTGTCCGGTGGGCGATGCCCACCCTACCGGGGTGTTATGTTTACCCTATGGTTTAGTGTGCAGTACTATCAGTCGACTGTATATTCGTATAACTACCTATCCTTTGAAAAATATCGGATTATTGAGATATAAACACTTGTGATTGATACACAAAATTCTAAAAAAAACTCGCAATATCTTTCTAACTGTGTAACTATCAGAACATGACAAATGTTAGTCAATAGGGAGGGCATCGCCCACCAACACGTTTAATACTCACACTACCTAGCCAAAAACAACCCATCTGGAGTGCATTTTGCAATCTTTGATAAAACCTATTTTGTTGATTTTACCTGTGATCTTTAGCGTTAGTCTTCATGCTGAAGGCTATAACATAACCATCAATATAGACGGCGCGGAAGTTTATTCTGAAGAAAGTGAGTACAATGAAAATATAACGCTACGAAGTAGCAGTAAGCCAAAAGCATCCTCCGCTTACCAGCCAAGAAGCCGCGGTAGCCATGCTTTTAATAGTGATAAAACAAAATATACCGAGTTAATCGCCAGAGCCGCAGACCGGCATCAGGTTGATCCAAAATTATTACATGCCGTCATTCAGGCTGAATCTGCCTATAACGCAACAGCCATATCCTCAGCCGGAGCCATGGGTTTAATGCAACTGATGCCAGCCACAGCGAGACGTTATGGTGTGACTGATCGCAGTGATCCCGATCAGAACATAGACGGTGGTACACGTTATCTGAAACATTTATTACAAATATTCGATTCAAACCTCGATTTAGCCGTTGCCGCTTACAATGCCGGAGAAAATGCCGTCATTAGAAACAACAATGCCATTCCGCCTTATCCCGAAACGCAGAATTATGTTAAAGAAGTGCTTTCCTTGAAGGAGTATATGAATAAAAACAGTGGCGTATTTATTTATGGGGCTTCTTCCAAAAACAATTAAAAATTACCGGGAACGCCGAGCCCCTGCTCGGCCAGTTCGCATTGATAAAAATCCGCCTTAGGGTGAGCATCGCCCAACTTTTTTGCATCATGCTTGCCAAAAAGAGTGGCAGCCAGACCGTGCTAATTAATGATTGAGTGAGCTATATTTTGTTAAAGAGATTAAAATTAATATTACAAGACAAGGCATCATGATTCATATGGAAAATAGTATTTAAAATACATTCAAACGGGCTTACTAAAGGAAATTTTTATGGCTAGTAAAAATCAAGTAACTGATTGGGATAAATTTTTCACCGATATAAACTCGGCGATTTATTCATGCTTTCAAATTAAGTCATCGTTAAATAAAAACCAGTTTGAGTTTTTAAAGCTTAGCGACTTTGAAAAAAGCATTGCATCAAATAACATAACAGAAGAAATTAACTCCGTTAGACAAGTCGTTAATGATGTTTGTAAAAAAAATGGAGCAATAAAACAAATTAAAATCGGTTTAAAATGTTACCGATCTGAAGATTTAATTAAAGATTGTAAAAGTCCTCAACAAAAAGATGGGCTTGTCAGTCGTTTTATCGCGACACAAGGATTAACTACCATCGTGAGCAGTGGAAATGCTTCTTATGATTTAGCGGGTAAATCTAAAGTCCTGCTACAACAAAGGCTCGTTACTCCAGGTTTCGAAGATTACAACGTAGAAACAATCTACACGACAATACACGAATCGGTTCATAGAATGTCGAGTCAAGCATGGCGCAAAGCTTGTTTTAAAAGTTCCTGGTCTCATCCAAGGGATCCAAATAAAAGATTATCACCCTTAAGTCATAACACTGATGAGGCTACGACAGAAATTTTAACCAGAATCATAATCGACAAGCTTCAGGAAACGACAAGCTGGGTTCCTAATAATTTTAAAATGTCTTCATATGACAAGGAAAAAAATTCGCTGATGAATAAATTATTCGAGCACAAAACTCAAATATTTAACTTTTATAAAATAGGCGTTTTTGATTTTCTAGCCGAAGCTTATTTTTCTGATAACAATATAAAAGCAAATGAAATGATCGCTGATATTTGTGACTGGGGACATTGAACTATCTATATCTCGGATTGATCGAACGCTACTTTGGTTCGCTCTAAACAATAAAACAGCCTTTAATCAAACGTCGGGTTGCTGCTTTTTCAACCCGACGTTGACTACCTGAAGTAGCACGTTGATACTGCAACGAGACAAAAATAAGGCATCACAATAGTTTAACCAGTGCAGCCACCAAGCCTGCCTGAGCCAGTAACATACCGGCTATCCATTTAACCAGGTCATATTTAATGTCGCTTATTTTGGCTTCAATACGAAGTTCAGACTCACGAAGATCGTGGTGCAATGAGTCTATATCTGATTTGGTTATGATTTCAGCCTGGTTTTATGCATCTTTAAAAGCGTTTGCCACCGCTTCTGCTTGAGGTTGCTCAAACCCGGCATCTTGCAGAGTTCTTATGAACTGATGTGTATCAAAAGTTAATATAGTCATGCAGAGCTCCAGAGTTAATGGCATCAAATTAGCCATCAAGAATTAATTTGTCAATTTTATAATCCTGTCAGGCTAAAAATCCTAGGCTAGGGCATCGCCCACCTTTTGACCAACAAACCCTATTTCATCATCCGCTTTTTAAATATCTGATCAATCTTCTTATTGGTATCTTGCGGATACTGAATCGGCACATTAACCACCGGTTTTGACGGCTGCATCACCGGCGGCTCGGATTGATACGCAACTGGCTTGGGATTGTTCGCGCAACCCTCATCATAACGATAATCCCCCGATGGACGGTTAAATGTCCATTTAAAGGGTTTGCACACAATCGTATCACCCAGCTTCTCAAAAGCATCATGCGGCGGGGCTATTGTAGCCAGGGCAGTCAACGGGCTTACCCCCACAAAAATACCGGCACCGATAAGTGTTGCCGCCATACCGACCGGCCTTAAAAACATATCGACCATCACATCATAACCATCACCTTCAACCTTATCCGGCTCTGCAAAACTGGGGGCAGACAACGCTACTGCAACAACAAAAACTATCCATTGACTCGGTTTCATCTTATTTCTCCAATTTGATTAACGTGCAAAATAACTAACAACATTCCTACTTCAAGCTAAATCCTCTGTAATTTGCTTAACCGCCGCTTTGATTTTTAAATCCAGCAAAATAGTACCCAATAGCGCATTCGCTTTACTGGCATCACCATCAGCGCCGGTTACTAAAAAATCAGAACCGCTGTGATCAACTTTATAATCCATTCTAATTCCTGCCGGAAAAACCGCCATTAACTCCGAGGTATCGCGTATCCCCGCATGGCCGCCAATCTGCGCCAGTGAATAACCATTACTCAACAAATAATCGCTTTGCGAATTAGCCTCATAATAGGCATTGACTTGTAGAACCTTAACGCCTTGGTTTTGCCATAACTGCGTCAGCCGTTCCGCTACTTTTTTCTGCGCCAGCTGGTTACCGCCACTATCACCGATAAAGGCAATGGTTTTAAAACCATGTTGCTTCAAACTGCGTGCCGTGGCGTCCAAAAGCGCTTCAAATTCAGTGTCGGTTATCGACAAAGTACCGGCAAAACGCATGTGTCCATCAGCCGGAGTAATAGTACCTTCAGGAACATAAGCAATCACTGGTGCTACCAGGGTTTTGCCCAAGGCTTCGGCTATTTTGCCCGCCGTGTATTTAACAATGTAATTATGTTTACCCAACACCACATGCGGACCATTTTGTTCAGTACCGCCCGTCGGCACCAACACAGTAGTTGAGCCGCCTTTGATTGCCGCGCTCACTTCTTGCCAGGTCATGGTCTCCAGATAAGGTTGTTCGGGATTGATAACCGGTTCTACCCCTTTAGTATTTAAATAAACCGCAGGCAACACCGCGAGCATAAAAGCCGACACCGACGCATAGCGCTTGGGTTCCAGCAGCATTTTCATTTTAAAACTCTTAAACAAGGTAATAAAAGGCATGAGATATAAACTCCAGAATGTAGCAAACTTTTCATTTTCTTCAGCGCCCAGACCAAAAACAATATCTTCTCTGGTTTTGGGAATATACAAGGTTCCAAACCAGCCATCCCAAAAAGCAAAGGTAAAGCCCATGTTTTTATCAAAATGTTGCGGTGCAGCGCTATGATGAATCTGGTGCTGGGCAGGACTGATAAACAAGCGGCTAAACAAAGGCCCCCAGCTCCACCAGATATGAGAATGCCTTAAATTGTAGCCCAGCAAAAAGAACAGAATCAAAATCACATTGACCCCGGCCACGTTATAAAAAAAGACTGCATGACCCACCAAAAACGTCATGCAGCCGAGCGTCAAACCCGTCAGTAAACCACCCAGACTCAAGACCAGCAACGTGTCTACAGGGTGCATTCTAAATACAGTGATCGGCGTCATCACCTCAGCGGAATGATGCACCTTATGAAACTCCCACAACCACAGCAGTTTGTGTTGTAAATAATGGGCAAAAAACAGCGCAAAATCACCGGCAAGCGCCAACAGCACCGTCATGATTACGCCTTGCGCATAAAGCCCCTGCAAACTCCCATTTAAAGCAGGCAACCAGAGCATTAGCTTTGTTTCTGTTAAATGAGAAACCACAAACGACAACGAAGAAAATAAAATCAGGATAAAAGACCCCTGAAACAGCATGTCGGTATAAAAAAACAGATAATCATTAAGTGAAGAACGGTGCAGCAAAATGGCCTTGGGCGAGATTGTCACCATAGTATGTTCATCAGTATGCTTGCGTAATAGCGTCAAGCCATAAGCGATCGTAAAAGCCGACAACAAATACAGCCAATAAATTCGGTCATTATTGGTGATAAAAAGTTCAAAGGGCGAAATTAATTGCTTAAGCATCTTGGTCCTGTTGTAAATCTTTATTAAAAGTAGGTTGAGCATCGCCCACTAAATAGCTTAAAAAGAAGGTGGGGGATGCCCATCCAACCCGGCTCACCTACTCAGGCGCAGCATATCGCTTGCAATGGCGGTGAAGCAGCTATCCAATGCATACGGATCAGCAGTGATATCTGCGTAGCAGTAGAGTCCGTTTGGCTGGGGGCTAGTTCCGGGTGGAACGGCGGAAGACTGCAAAGTGTCAGAATCGTTCGTATTGGCGAGTCTTTTCATAATGTTGGCTCCTTTTTCGTTGTTACTATAGCCGCAAAAAGTTATTTCCAAAGTGTTAAGAGCAGAGCCTAATCCAAGGGTATAAATAGCTATGGGCTGGTTGGTATTGGTATTGGTATCAACCCAGCTGCGCGCCGAATTAGCTACAAGCTCGACCATATTCCGCGCCGCCTTGTTCACATTGCAGCGCGTGTTGGCATAGGGAGAGGCGCCGAGCGAGCGCTGGCCTGGTTGGCCTACCTGCACTAGGTTTGACACCAGTGGGATAGAACTGGGGCTTAAGTTCGTTATTGTTATCGTCGTACCTGAGTTATTCGGTAAAAAAGCTGATATTGGATTAGCGGGTGTATTGGAACTGAGATAAGTATTCCATGCGCCATTAGTTACAGTATTACTGGTTATTCCACAAGGTATACTGTTTCCGCATCCGACCGCTGATCCAGTGGCATCAGTTTCAGAATATAAATCTCCGGTTACCGTAGGTATAGGTGTTTTTGAGGTGTTGTATTGAAATGTTGCCGGTAACCCATTCGGTGCTCCGTCACTGAAGAATACAATGACCCGCAGACTGGAACGGTATAAGGCCGGAACGGCATTAATCTCGTTCAGCGCTACTCGCATTCCCTCGGCCGAAGTTGTGCCGCCTCCATTTACCAAGCCGTTGATTGAATTGGTAATGGTTGTCTTGTTAAACCCTCGGCTGATGGTCTTGTCGATTGGCACTAAAAGTTGAGCCCCCGATGAGAACGCAACCAGGCCAATTCGGTCGGTGCTGGGCACGAACTTGTCGATGAAATTGATAGCAGCTGACTTCACTGTAGGGAAAACGCTGCTAAGAGATCCGGAAACATCTAGCACCAGTATCATGTCCAGGTCGCGCCGGATGGCCGTGCCTGATGCCGCGACAGTAATTTGGTTCCAATTGAGCACGCGCATGAAAGTGGTTGGCATGGTCGCAGAACCCGATACATCGACCTGCCAGTAGCCGTCGCTTTTGTGTACCGGATCTGGTCTGATTGGGGCTAGTCGAGTCGCGCCCAAATAGTTGTCGGGGAAATTTCCATTATAGAATTTAAGAGCTGCAGCCTTCGCATTGTTGATGCGATCAGAATCGTTTGCTCCTACTGCCAAACCTCGCGCTGCGGCGATGGCGGCCGCATCAACCGAGGCACTTAGTTTGGCTTTAACGCCGTAAGCTCGGCCTGAATCAATTGCCAAACCCACTATGCCAACAAGAACAATGAGAGAAATTGCGAAGAGAACTATAATTTGGCCTTTGCTGTAGTTCCGGTTAATATTATTCATGTTATCTCCTTTAGCTAAGCGCACGTTATAGCGCGGTCAGAGAGTAAAGTCTCGGACCTGTTTTCATTACGTAGTTCACAATCACCTGGTAATTGTAAAGCGTTTCCACTGCGTAGATTTCTTGTCCACCGCAGAGGGTCAAAGGCAATGTCGCAGAAGTCTGACTTGGATTTATCCATGTGGAAGAGTTGATGCAACTGCCATCGCTATTACTAAAACTCGTAGGACAGGTCCATACCCTGCTCGGAAGAAGAGTCACGTCATTAGGGTTAGTAAGTATTGACCTGATCTGAGTTTCTACTTTAGGATAAGTTGAGCAAGTACAAAACGTCGGCGTCATATCAGTGCAGTTGGAAACATGGGTGCCGATAATTTTGGTGATGTAAATCATGCCATGAGTGGGCATGACCAGAGGGTTGGAGGTGCTGTTTAATGAGGTGATAATGTTCTGCTGAAGGTTTGCAGTATTTGCATTTGTTCTAGACGCCAGATTGGCTCCCTCGCGGCTCATGGCCACCAGAATATTGTTGAACTGAATGGCGCGCGCGAAGTCAACCACTCCTAACACTAGCATCAGCATCACAGGCAGTACAAAGCACATTTCGATCATGCTTGCCCCACGCGCTGACCTGGGATTTTGAAATCCGGAATTTGCCATCATTTAAAATTCTCGTTCTGCATGGTGGCGTTCACGCTGAAGCTGTAATTGCCATTGGTGAAAAAAGGCTTTATGAAGGGGGTTATCAGCGGGAGGGTACATGCAAGTCTAATCATGATAATATCGTTTGCACCGCCACAACCGGAATCAATGGACACTATGTTCCCAGTGGTACGATTCACGGTGCTATAGGTCAAGCTTGGCGACACCTTAGCATAAAGCCCCATGGAATTTGCTCTTATTGCATCGCTTACAGCGTTACATCTCTGTTCAGCCTGAGTTGTCGGGTTTTGCAGGGTAGGGGTAGGAAAGTTGGAGGGACCAGTTACAGCAGCGTAGCGCGCGCCTTCACGCATGGCATGCTGCATGGTCAGGTTTACCCACCACAGGTAGCTGAACTCAATGATCCCGAACAGCACAATAAAAAAAAGCCAGGCCGTCAGTGCAAACTCGACTAAAGCAGCTCCTTTTTCTTTTATGTTCATAGTTGTTCTCTTTTATAGTTGTTGTGTAATCCAATGGCATCAACTCTATAAAATGGAGCATGATGCCCAGCAGGTTTAATATTCCATGCACGATAAGTTCCCACTATTTCTGGTTGTACGTAAGTTTCCCCAAACTTACCAGATAACGTAAAAGGTGGGCGGTGCCCACCCTACATTAACGAGTTGGCGCACCGCCCACCATAAGTATAGAATGTAGGAAATGCCCCCTCCAACCATCAAGCCCATTACTCCACTGTCTTTTTCGAATGAAATAGCCTTTTAAAAAAACCTTGGTCTTTAAATTCATCCAATATCTTTACATCCAACTGTTCAGCTAAAGTAATCATAGCTTTAGTGATAGCCGCTTTGCGGACATGCTTATAAAGGGGAATGCCCAAATTGGTTGATTTAACTACATGTTCATAATCATTAGGGATAGGTTTAAGCATCCGCGAGCCAATGGATTTTTGTATAAACTCTAAATCCAGTTCGTTATTGCTATGGTAACGGTTGACGACAATTACTATGTTTTGCTCGGCAATATTAAACTCTGACTTTAAAATACTGGTGATACGCTTGGCATCACGGATATGAGCCAGACTTTGCTGAACGACAATCACAACCTTCTCGGAACGTTCCAGTATGGTTGCCGATAACGGATCAATCTGGCGCGGCAAATCAATAAAGATCCGGTCATAATTGCTGGTGATTAGCGTTAATAATAAATCAAGATTTTCGACCGGTATTTCGCCCGGCAGCACCAGTTGCTCATAGGTCATAGCCAATAAATGCAAACCGCTTTCATGAATGGTCATGTAACCGTCGATCGCTTCAAAATCGAGTTTATCTACATCAGACAATGCTTCAACGACGGTATGTTTGGGCTTTAGGTCCAAATTTAAGGCCTGGGTGCCAAATTGCAAATCAAAGTCAATTAAAACAACGCTTTCGTCAGTGAGTAGAGCAGCCATATGCGCTAAATTACAGGCGATAAAGCTGGCGCCTGCCCCCCCCTTTGCATTGATCACCGTGGTAATAACGCCCTGTTTTGAGCGTTCTTTTTTTAGTTCAAAAACAATTTTGTTTAAGGATTTAAATAAGTCCTGAATATCAAGCGGTAACGTAAAAAAATCACGTGCACCGGCTTGCATGGCCAACCGCATATCCTGTTTATCCTGACCTTCAGAAATTACCAGTAACGCCGGGCGCAGAGCAGGGGACATGGCGGTTAAGTCGTCAAGCGCCTCCAGGGTCACCTTATCCAGGAGAAATATCAAAATATCCGGAAGCGCCTTATCGGTATTAAGAAGCCCATGCGAAAAATTATCGTATAAAACAGAGATAACTTCTTTATTGAGTAAAGAAGAAATCTGGCTGCGATATTGTGACAATTGAAAGGTATTGCTGCCCAAAATTTGTATTGAAATTGATCTTTTATGCATGTTTTTTATGTTTGCAATACAGAGTTGTTGGGGATAAGGTCAAAATTACAAATCACTTTTTTTTAAGGTGCGGAAATTCTTTTTGCCTAATCGATTAATTTTGTAAGAACCATGCATTAAGTTTTTAAATGGTGGGCGATGCACCACCGGGTTTTATCGAATGGTGGGCATCGCCCACCCTTAGCTTTAAAAGATATGCAGCCTTAGTGTGCAGTAGTTGCGGTCGACTGTATATTCGTATAACTACTTAGTTTAAAAGGTGGGCGGTTCTCATTCTACTTGGCTTTAAACGGTGGGCATCGCCCACCTATGGGTTGACTGGTTATTGACTACCCGAACTTCCAGAACTACCCGAACCACTCGAACCACTCGAGCCGGAACCCACATTAATAGTTACATTGGGCGGCTGAACATTTTGACCAAAACTATTACGATAAGTTCTGATGATGTTAACCCCGGCATAACCATCCATTGTTCTTGGTGAGTTAGCGGGTGGATGTGCCGCTGCCTGTGGATTGGCAATCTGTGCTTTTGCGAGTTGTTTGGCAGACTTGCCAAAGTTATCATCCAGCGCATAAGGTTTATAATTACCATCTGCACACGCTGCAAGACTTAAGGTGCCTGCCAGCAGGGCAGGGATGCTAATATTTTTCATTTTACAGCTCCATCATTAATTTGGTGACCAAACTGACCGGTAGTGCCGCCTGTGCCCGGATCAACTGCGGTAATTTGCGTTTGTGTTTTTCTGGCTTCCATACGGCCCAATAAATAAAAGTCGATATCATTGGGCGCGACATAACTATCAGTCGGCAATTTAATTTGACTGGGCGGTATGGGTCTTGCCAAATGCGGAGTTATTAAAATAACCAGTTCTTTTTTATCATTTGAAGCTTCCCGGTTTCTAAACAAGGAACCCAATACCGGAATATCGGCCAGACCGGGCGTTTGGTCTTGTTTGTTACTCTGGTTTTCGCTGATCAAACCAGCAATCGACATGGTTTGGCCATCGGCAAGTTCAAGCGTGGTGACTGCTTCGCGCGTATCCAAGCTGGGTGTTGATTGAAGAATGGGCGTGGCTTGAAGTATCCCTGAATCACTGGCTAATATTTGATTAGCCTTATTGCTAAGGGCGCTCACTGCTACGTGAGTGGTCAGATTGATTCTGTTTGAGTCCAAGACTATTGGAGTGAATTCCAGGCCGACGCCAAATTGTTTAAAGCTGACCGTACATGGGGAAATAACGTTAGTGCCCGGTGTACAAGCAGTATAAGGAAACTCACCGCCTGATAAAAATGAAGCTTTTTTGCCGCTCAAGGTAGTCAGATTAGGTTCTGCCAGGATAGTAGCTAAACTGGTATTTCTGCTGAAATCTAAGGTCCAGCTAAATAGAGCTTCACCTGCCATATAATCACCCGAAAAGGCACCGGCAGCACCGGCAGCAACCGTCCAAAGAAATGAGCCATCTGACTTTTGGGTGCTATTGGAGGCACCGGACTTTAAAGTCAGTTTACGCGCCAATACCCGATTAACCTCGGCAATTTTAACTTCCAGCATAACTTGCTGTTCGCCGCCGACATGCATCATATTAACGATGGAATTACTGGCGGCATTACTGCTTCCGCCAGAGCTGCCTGAAGTTCCTCCGGTAGCTCCGCCACTTCCGCAATTACCACTGCCAGCAGAACCGGAAACAAACCCCTGAGCAACTTTCATGGCAAAATCCAGATTAACCAAGTTGGAGATTTCTCCGCTTAGAATGATACATTTTTCGGCGGCGCGAACTTGTATCGGCTCATTGGGCATCAACTCGTAGAGTTTTTGTTTAAGCCCATCCAGGTTATGAGTAACCTCAATATTCATGACCAGGTTTACTTTGTTAGCGTCATCCCAGATGGTAGCATTTGTTGAACCTATCTCGTTTCCTCTTAAAAGCAGTTGTCTCGACGAGAGTAGCGTCATGTCCGCGATGGAATCCTTGCCCTTGGTCAATTTACTGACGTTCTGATCTAATGTTATTAACAGAGATTTATTGACCGGCACCCGATAAGTCAGTTGTTTATTGTCGGCACTGGTGGTAATTACGGCTCCTGCGTGGAGGCTATAGCCAAATAACAGTAAAACCACTGTTTTATGCAGCATGCTTGAATTGAAATTAAACATAATTACGCTTCCCTTTTTTAGGTATCTAATGGCATTAAGCTATAGGTAATAAGATAGTTGTCTGTAAAACGCAATTAACTGTGCGGCTACAGAGATTTGATTTTTTTGATGAATGAGTTAACACGTTCCACCTATGCATTCTATAAAGGTCTGGCTGCCCCAAGGTAAAATCTTGATAGTCAGCTGGGCTTTATAGGGTTTTTCAGGTTTGCTTTGTACCGGCACTATAAGCGGTTCCTCTGCCGTTGGAATAATATAATCATCGTTGTCCATCGGATTTCTTAAGGTAAATTGCAAGGCGCCGGTACGCATGGCATGAACCAGACATTCGGCTTGTTGCGGCGTTACTTCCAGTGTTAAGGCCCTTACTACCGCCGGTTTATCCTGATCCTGTGATGCCAGCTGGTCAATCGCCAGAATTTTGATATTAGGCAGTAGCGTGTAGGTTCCGTTTTGGTTGCCTACCGGCATGGGGATGACTTTGTAACCATGCTCCGAAGACATACATTCAATCCTGGTGCCGGAGCCGGTCACGATAATATCAGCTTTATTATTGGGCAGAATAAAACCGGCTACGCCAACCACATCATCGACCCTTACACTCATGGCGCGTTTGCCTTCTTCAATTAAGGCCGACAAGGTACTGCCACCTAAATGTTCTTTTATTTGCGGTTTTAACAGAATTTCATCAGGAAAAAATTCCCGCTGCGTTACTTTTCCGATGATCGCGTTAGGGTTTTTGTTGATTTCCTCTTCGGTAAACGCCTGGGCGGGTACATTATCTTTAGGCCAGGCCATTAATTTAAGTTGCATTTTTTCAATACGGGTGGCAAACGGAATGTTCATGGCCGCCACATAAATTTGAACGGTATTTGGCCCGACAGTGGTCGGTCTGACGCGGGTTTGTAGATCAACCCAATTTTTAGCAACATAACCGGCGCCACCTGCCATCAGTAATGCGACCAGCAGCAATATTCCAAATCGACTGTTCATAAAACCATCCTTGCATTTTCAAGGTTAATAAAATAGGTGTCCCAGGCAATATTAAAGCGTTGCTGGGTTACAACGCAGGTTTCGCCTTCATATTCACATTGGTCTTTAATCAAGCCCAGCAAGTCTCTTGGTTGACAAGGTAATAGAGGGCGATTGGCTCGTTTGTAGCGTTCAAAGATTGAATCAAAAAGACTGTCATCGGAACTCAGTTGTAGCTCCTTGAGATATTGATGCCAGATATCGATGTATTGTTGTTGGGTAACCGGCGCAAATCTGATTTTATAACCCAATCTACGTAAAAAGGCTTCGTCTGCCAGTTCCAGAGGATTGATGTTGGCAGAGAAAATTAAAATCACATCAAACGGTACCTGAATGCGTTTGCTGTTTTCGAGGCTGAGATAATCATGCTTTTCTTCGAGCGGAACAATCCAGCGGTTAAAAAGATCAGTAGGATGAATGCGTTGCCGGCCCAAATCATCAATAAGATACATGCCATTATTGGCCTTTAATTGCAGGGGAGCCTGCGATAAACGGGTATTGGTATCGTGATGGATTTCCAGCATATCCTGGGTTAGTTCGCCGCCGCTGACCGCGACCGGTCTTTGGCATTTAATATAACGCGGGTCTGTACCCTGCTGCATATTGATGTTTATTTCAGTTGGGTTTTCTTTGGGACGACGATGTAAGGCGGGGTCGTAGACCTGGATAATGCTTTCGCCTACAGAAATAGCATGCGGTATTAAAACCGGTTCGCCCAGCACGCGCGCCAAGCGTCTGCAGATATAGGTTTTGCCGCTGCCTGCCAGTCCATAGATCATAATAGCTCTACCGGAGTGCATGGCCGGGCCTAGTTGATCCAACAGATAGGGATCTATAATAGTATCTGCAAAGGCTTGTTTAACCTCGGCGCGGGTTATTTTATGGTTTTGTGTTGATTGGGCAAGAACCACCGTTTTATATTGCTCAAGCGGCACCGGAGCAGGGCCTACATAACCGCTTTTGCGTAAGGCGGCTTGCGCTTCGGCAACGCCTTTATCGGTCAAGGTATAACGTGGACCGGAACTGAAAGGAGCGGGAGCCAGAATATTGATTACACTTTGTTTACGTAACTCAGAGATAACCACTTCAAGGATGTTACCCGCCAGTGCCATAGTTTTAGAGAGTTGAAGTAGATCAGCGATACCGTTTACATATAAATGTTTACAGACCAAAGCTGCAATTAAATCGAACGATAAGCCAGTCTCCTCAATATTACGAGGCCGAGGTGCTAACAGGGGCTGAGGGCTAGTTGTATTCATTTCAATTCAGGTAGGGTGGGCATTGCCCACCGTTTGGGCCAGGCTTGCTAGGGCTGTGTGCCGGGTGCCGCCTATAAGCATTATTACGTAGTTTGGTTCTAGTAGATGTAGTGTTCTGATATTTTCATTCATCATTTTAGCGTCCAGATTAATAACATGAAATTCCAAATAATATTTATGTTTGTCAGGGTTGTTTGGTGGGCGGTGCCCACCCTACATTACTGTAATTTTCTGGTGGGAGAAACCCACCAGAGCCACGTGGGCATCGCCCACCTTTTGGCTTGCTTGCTGGGTGTTACTACCCACCCACGGCACAACTAATCACGTCACTCCACTGACCTACCTGTTCATCGTGGTATAAATAAATGGCTTTATACTTCCACGCCGCGCTGACGCCTGAGGGCGGTAAGGGACTAAAATCGGTGGTATTGGGCATGGTATTAATGGTTAGAAACACAAAACTATTACCGTCACCTCTATCCACCCAAATCTCCAGCGCATTGGCTTTACCTTTGAGCCAGGCAATAATCGGATGCCCGGCTTTGTTCTGAATGCTTAGAACAGGCTTCCAGGCGCTGGGATCAAAGGTTGTTGTGGTTCCCACTAGCCATAAATCCTGGCCGATAGCGGTGGTGTAATTCCTGTGGGTTTTAAGTCGCGCAGCCAGGGTAGACAATCTTGGAATAATGCCAGGACTGACCGCTACAGGAATCGGCTCTGCCAGTTTGGGAGCAAGCGGCCATTCTGCAGTACCATTACCACCGTCCCGCAACAATTTTTTATAAGCCGTCCAATGCTGGCCATTTGATTGCATGTCATACATAGTTTGGAGCGTATAACGAAAACAGGCAGCATCCGCTTTAAGTGTATTCAGTTCATCAGCGCTGATGCTTAGCAGCTCAGCATAATGGGGTAATGTAGCACTAAGATGATCCAAAAGATCAGCTCTGCTACCATCGTTATTGGGCATGAATGAATTAGTCGTCATAGCGAGTGAGCTCCTGCGAGTTGGGTAAGTATTTTAAATCGTATGCATTGGTGGCTGAGTCATTTTCTGCCAAGGTTAAGCGCTTAAATAACTCTAAGGCGCCGCCGTTAAGTCTAAAAGTCAATTCTCACAGCGTTAGATGCCCTTAACCGCTTAGGTTAAGGGCTTTGTAGAGCCTGAAAAGTGCTATTGCAAATAAAAATGCAATTCTCACGTTCAGTTAAGGACTCAACCCGTTTGGTTAAGTCCTTAATCTGTTGTGATGATTAGTGCTCAAGGTCTGGTCAATGGCCACAGGCCTTGATGATCAATATTCTAAGTATATTAAGAATGTTGCAAGGTCGGTTAAGGGCATTGCAGGATCTGTTAATTTACTTTTATTATTCCATTTTGCTTTTCTGGTTTGGAGCATTTATATTTCATGCCTGATAATTGGTTTTTATAAGGCGCGAAGATTGGATAATGCCTCATTAATATATTACCCAGGACTAGCTATTAGAGTATTTGCCGTATTGAAAACATTGCTAACAGTTAAACCTATACTTGTAATAATCGCTGTGGATACCGAAGCTATTAATAACAGCATAATTGCATATTCAACCATACTAGCGCCTTTTTTATTATTTAAAGACAAAAAATCTTTAAGTTTTCTCTTCATAATTTCAGTGCACAGAATAATTAAAAATTAATATAATTGTTAATGTTAAATAAGATCACGTTATTTATAAATAACGTGATCTTAAAAAATTCAGGCGTTTTAGCCTGAAGTTGAAATTGCAGAGTTGACCGTAGTAAATGCTGCTTGAACACCCGTACCAACACCTCTAATCATTGCGATAGATATAACGGATATCAATGCTACTAAGATTGCATATTCGACCATAGTAGCCCCTTTTTCATTCTTTAATATAAATGGATATTTTGAGTTAAGTTTGTTAATAATTTTATTCATGAGAGTTTCCTGTTTATGTTAAAAGAGACTCGATATTAGGCCACATTAAATATAAAATCTATTCGTATAGATACGTAAGTATATGATTACTTGGTGGTTTGTAATGTTGTTTTTTATTGTTTTTGCAGTTCCAACTTAAGATGCTTAATAGCTTCTAAAGGCCATCGCCCCTTACGTACATGGATAGCTGCATATTCGTTGGCATAAATCGGCATCCAGTCTGGATGCATATTAAAATAACTAACGGCAGGGCTTTTGGCAGTTAAAAAAGACCAGGTAATGTCGTATTGACTAAGCAAAGTTTCTAATGGTTTTTCCCCGCCAGCCAATGACGTCGCTTCCATAAACAGCTTAAGAGTATCGTCTCTATAAAGTTCGGCCCGTGAGTCAATAAATGTCTCAAAGCCGTGAAAAATAAGATAGCCTCCAATATTGTAATCATTAAATACTTTACCCGGCAGTTGGGCCTGACGTACCGTCATTAGCATGGTATTTATACGTTTACTGCTAAGAAATTCTATATCTTTAATTTTAATAACATAAATTGACCAGCTTAGCAGTGCCAAAATAAATAGCGTTTTACCAAGGCTTGTTACTGGTGCTAAATCTGCCAAAGTAAAATTGCTCTCTTGCTTAGTATATTGCCAGTGCTTTGCTAACGGCATCGCTAGAATTAAAGGCCCTTGCAGTGACATTAAATCAGCTGCATAGCGGTTATGTTGTAAAGAGAGGTGGATTAATCCGAGTAAAAAAACAAGTCTTAGTAAAGGCAGTTCCATTTTTTGGGTAAAGCCAAAAATAATGATAACGATAAGCCACAGCTCAAGAAAATTAAAATGTTGAAAGTTAGGTGAGACCCATTCACTGATAATAGACATCGAATAGCTTTGATCCGTTAATTGAAAAGGTAAAAGTAACCCATCAATACCTAGAGGTGTCAGCATAAGACTGGCCAAGGAAATACCAAAAAAAAGCCCCCATTGTTTGCTGAGTAAAAATCTATTAATGTTTGCCGGCGCGGTTACTATTGCTTCCAATGCAAAAAATAACACGTAAACCAAACCAATTAAATAACTACCGTGAAGATTAGTCCATAAAACCAGTATTAAAATCAAATATAAAGATGGTGCCTTATGTTGTTCGTTGGCTTTAAGTAATCCCACAAACCAGTAGGTCATCAGCGGTAACGCCAGAATATGCGGCCGGGGCATGATATGAGCTATCAATAGACCATAGGCCATTAGCAATAAATACATGGCACGCATGGGCGGGAGTTTTTCCAATAAATATTTAAGCATAATTAAAATACTTAGCGTAGTTGCCGTAACACCCATCATGACCAGTCCCGGCCAACCCCATGCCTTGAAAAGCAGAAAAATGACAACTTCTGACAGCCAGGAATGGGGGGTCCATTGGGCATCTGCTTTGGTATGGGAGAAAAGTCCTGTTGTAGGTACCTTAAGGTTGTTGACTATCCATTCGCCAA
>SESD01000330.1_pt1 | contig 29253 bp, 22 predicted proteins | sample 3171411 | NCBI WGS metagenome assembly SESD01 (sample SAMN06051880, study PRJNA518727) | freshwater metagenome | biome: subpolar coniferous forest; feature: holomictic lake; material: water; isolation source: holomictic Lake 442, 16.5 m depth | place: Canada: near Kenora, Ontario | collected...
GCTCTCGTCCACACGCTCCGGAATCCCATTTGGTTGGTACTTTTACACCGGATCAACAGTCGGTCAGGAGCTCTATATTGCCGATGTCCCATTCATGGACTCACTCTCATTTGTATTTCTACTCTTTGCGAGTTACTGCATGGCACTCGCATTCCTGCTGCCCTCAATGCCCATTCAACCCGGTCAAAAGATCATCCGGATGTACTTCCCTCTGGACGTGAGGACCGGCTGGCCGGTGGTGGTTCTGACGACACTCTTCCTGACCTTTGTCGATGTCATCATCGACCCTGTCGCACTCCTTGGGGATCGTTGGTTCTTGGGAAAGATCTACTACTACCCCGACCCAGGGATTCATTTCGGAATCCCTCTTGCGAATTATCTGGGATGGGCCACGGTCAGCCTGATCTCTCTGATCGCCTACCTCCCACTTGACAGAAGGCTACCCCAAATGGATATCCCCTCCCCAGGACCGGTCACGGGGTATATTTTGCTCGGATGCGGGCTCTACTATGGCGTCCTGATCTTTAATCTCGGGGTCACCTTCTGGATCGAAGAGCCCCTGCAAGGGATGACCGGGATCATGATCTATATCCCGATCACCATCCTTCTGATTCTGCGTCTGTTAGGAAGACTGCCAGCCCCCGTCCAAGATCTTCAGAAGTGACCCTAGACTCATACGGTCACGTTAGAGGCTCATGCTATAGTGCAGGTCGAGCATGAGGCCCTCCGATCCATCAGAGGACCTCCAATGACAAATTGTATTGATGGGGATGGACGATATGAACGCCAAGATTCTTGCATTTGTGCTGATTGGGATTCTCATTCTTGGCGCATTTAGACTGAAGGTGATCCTGACAGAGCACTTTCTGAAGGCGCGGGCGGTCGAGATTCAAGAGGAGGAGGTGACCCAAGACTGCGGTAACCTTCCACAGGCCATCACTGAGGATATCAAGAACTGCAACTAGATGACCCGGTGCAGAGATCGTTCGTTGTGATCTTATTCTGGCCGGTTCAATGGTGTACCCTGTCGTACCAAACACAGACCAAGGAGATTCTGAATGAGAATGACTGGATTTTTACTGGTCTTAGCACTCCTCGCGGGTTGCGGTCCGAGCACCATCACAGACCAATGCTTACGCAAAGAGTTATTCTCAAAGTGTATGGAACTGTCCCCAGATGATCCTGGGAGTGCTGTCTACAAGAGCCACGAGGAGCTGCTCACGTACTGCGCAAATGCATCCCTCTCAAGAAGCTCTCGACCCCCAGAACAGGTCAAGCCTGCGTGCTCTGCATCATGACCCCAACAAGGGGTCACCTCTAGGATTTTTTGCAGGCGGTTCTCCACAAAAAATCACCGTAACTACCCGGCGAGACCGGCTCCCAGTTACGGGATTGGTGATCGGTATGAACCAGCTCACCCCTCCCCATATTGCCAGAATATAGATTGATACGGAGTGTCCTCATCTGCTTATCCTTACACTCGTACTCTTGTTGCTTTCTCATCGATAGGAAGGACTTTCCACCGCTGGCATTGGCAGACTTAAAGTCACCCATCTCAGACATGATGACCTTGCTCCCGACCCTCTGAATGGTGGCCGGGTCAGCGTAGATGGTGATACTCTTATCGCTCCCGATCTCAACTAACTCCGCCATCGAGTGGCTACTGAGACCCGTTAAAAGAGCCATCAGAATGATTCGATACATGGACACCCCCAGTCTATTGATTTAACCGTTTCAATGCATTCACCGCATTAACATCACCGCTCGCAGCCGCTAACCGGTACCACTTCACGGCCTCCTTCACATCCTTATCGACCCCATGACCATTCAGGTACATCGATCCGAGACTGGTCTGTCCGTACTTATCCCCCTTGACCGCGGACTGACGGAATAATCTTGCTGCCTCTGGGTAGTTTCGTGTCACACCATCCCCATTAAAGTGCATCGCACCGAGGTTATTAAGGGCGCTGGTATTGCCCTGTGATGATGCCAAGAGTAACCACTTCATTGCATCCGGGTAGCTACGGGTTGTGCCCTCCCCCTTCAGGTACATCATCCCGAGCATGGCCTGTGCATCAGAATTTCCTTGTTCAGCGAGCGGTCTAAATAGTCTGATCGCCTGCACATAAACACTCTTGTTGTAGGCCTCACCCGCATCATCAATCGGAGCTGCCACGGCCCCGATGGAGGAGAGACTTAATGGAATGATCAATGAGAGGGACGCGATGCCAGCACTCAGTCGTTTCATATTGAACGTTATTTCCTTGTTTTTTAGGTGAAGATGCCAAGCACTCTGCTCAAAATTCATTCTGTCGTCAGGATAACTCAATCACGAGAGACTGATCAGTATAACCATGGTCTGACGAAAGAGGTTCTGGTTCCAACGTGCAGTACCCGACTCTAACTCGCACCAGAATCGTAATCACCCCCCCCACTCACGCCAACCCCCAATCAACGGAAAATACAGACCCATCATGACAGGACCTTGATCGGTCCGTCTCATGATCGCGGAATAACGCTCCATTTGGTCACGGTATCGTTCCTGCTCACGGTCCAGAAACTCCTCTAGATCAGATCCGGTGTGGCTACTGGTCTTGTAATCCACAATCCAACGTTGCCCATCCTCATCCAAGAAGGTTCGGTCGATCACTAAGTCCATCCTCCTTCCATCAATCAATCCGGTCAGACGGAGTTCATTCTGTGCCTTGATCTGAGGCCCGAGCAGCCATCTTCCACGAGGATCCCTGATAGAGTACTTAAGTGATGTGATCACACGCCCGATCGCAGTCTCAAGGTCACTCCCACTGACCCCACATTCAATCAGGTTCTGTTTGAAGGTCTCCTTCAGATGGTCTAGACGTGAATCATTCCAACCCTCTAAACGGTCCTCTGCAATCCTCTCCAGCCAACGGTGGACCACACTTCCGGCATGACGTGATGCCTCACCCGCCCATGAAAACTCGATTTGATTCTGGGAGGAATCTATCTCTGTCGGTGGCGACCATTCAACCGGAGAAGGGGCACTTGGCAACGTCCATCCGGATGCAAGACGTCTTAACGATTGATCGATCAATCCCACCCCTGACGTAATTTCTTCTGAGGATATTTTTTTCACCCTCTCGGGGTTTGAGATCGACTCCTCATAATATCTCGATGATACCGACCAGATCTTACTCAGCAATGACTTACGAGGGGGCTCTCTCAGAATAATTTGATCTTGATCACGACCGAGAGGGGTGCTCCCGAGTAGGTGTAGCCTCCTCCTCGCACGTGTCGATGCAACATAGATTAAACGTTGATCCTCAAAGTGAGATTTATCAGAGTCTAACTTCTCAATCCATGAGTAGATCGGGTCACCCTTTGATCCTGTCTCCTGGATCGGCGCCATCAAGAGATCAGAAGCCTCCCCCTCTAACTCGCGTTTATCACTTGATCGTGGGAGCTCCATCCACATGAATAACTTCTTATCATTATTGCGAGAGAGTCGACCCAGTCCGGGCACGATCACATGATCGAACTCAAGACCCTTGGACTTGTGGATGGTCATGATCTGGAGACGGTCGGTACGACTGTCGGGTGCACCCAGATCGGGGAGTGCGAAGAGTTTCTCCAGCCTCCTCTCGAAGAAATTGAAGTCGGGAATGGATCCGGTCTCTTCATTCGATTCAAGATAGTCGAGATAGATCTTCGCATCAGCCAAGTCCGTGGTATTGGTCACGCAGGCAGGCCCCCCAACCAAGGTCCATGCGCCCTCCACCATCGACCGTAGAGAGGATCGGTAGCGGTTGGCGACACACCCTCCCATAACCTCTCTCAGACGTTGTAGCCGGACACGCCCATCGGCAGAAATTCTTGAGAGGATACCCTCGTCATTAATTGACTCCCACAAGGTCGGTGGTGGAACGAATAACTTTGGATCAGAGGGGTCTGCTGCAATCAGATGCAGATCCGCAATCGTGAGTCCACACCAAGGAGCCCTCATCACAGCAAGCCATGCCATCCGGTCTGCCGGGTGGATGATTGCACGGGTCAGTGAGACCAGATCTTGCACAACCGGTCGATGACCGAGACCTTCAATCTCGATCGCACGAAACCGTATCCCCTCCTGGTTAAGATGTATCAGAATCTCTCTTAAGTGTCCCCTACTTCGAACCAGGATTGCGGTGGTCGATTCTGGTTCATCCATCTGCAATTGACGGATGATCTGAACTATCCGTTCTGCCTCTGAGGAGTGATCATCATTGAAGAAGGGATGGATCTGGACCGCACTCCCAGGGAGTCTTTCATGGGTCGCGGTAGAGGGGGTGTATGAGACCGCACCTGAAGAGATATCCTCACGTTTCGGCATCACCTCTAAGAAGGTCTGATTCACCCAATCGACGATACCCCCCTGTGATCGGAAGTTAGCACTGAGCGAGAGTGGTTGGAGTGATAGATGACCGATCCCATTCTCACGTGCACGTAAGAAGAGTCCGACCTCGGCCTCTCGAAACCGGTAGATCGATTGCATCGGATCCCCAACCACGAATAAGGTTCGACCATCACCCTCCTCCCAACCCGCGGTCAGTCTCGATAGGAGCTCGTACTGGCTGATCGATGTATCCTGGAACTCATCGATGAGTAGATGACGGATACGATAATCGAGTGCGAGCGCGAGATCGGTCGGCTCATCAGGATTTCCCAGCGCCATCAATGCGGCTTGAGAGACCTCGGTAAAGTCGACCTGACCGCGTGACTGAAATACGATCTTAAGATGGGCAACCGCGTATGGCATTAAACGTGTGATCGATCCGAGCACCTCCCACTGACTGTCGGTGTACACAGGTGGGGGGAGCGCCCTCAACTGGTTGAGAGACTGTCTCAGTAAATCATTCCCACTCATCTCACCGATCATCACCGTCAGCCGGTCCTTCCACGACCTGGATACCTCCTTCTCAGACTTACTCGTTCCGGGTGGGAAACCGATCTTGATATCGATCTGCTTACGCCAACTCCCCTCCCCTGTCAGGAGCAGTTCAGAAAGACCACACCACCGCACGAGGTCAGGCTCCTGACTCCCCGGGGTCTGGGTCATCCCCTCACATCCAAGTATCGGTGAGGCTCTACCGGATGAGGCCAGATTGGCCACTGCATAACGAGCAATCTCGATTAATTCTCTAGGGTCATGGGTGCCATACAGACTCAATACCCGTTCCATCGCGTCTCGACGTGTCCTCTTGAGGGACGACTCAAGATCATCTCGGTCCCTTCCATGGAGATGCCTCAGCCAGTGATCACGACGGGAGAGTATGTCCACCATCAATCCCTCAAGACGGGAGACATCATTATCCACATGATCAAGGATCCTCTCGACATCTTTGGCCAGAGAGTCCCGACTCTCAACAAGACTGATGACCGATCGAGAGGCTTCAAGATAGAGCTCTCCAGCATCCTCCACGATCTCGGGCTGAGAACCGAATCTTGATAACATCGGCATCTGGTTGGTCAGTCCTGCGCATAACGAGTCGATGGTCTGTACCTTAATCCTCCTTGGATTCTCAGCAATCTGCCATCCCTCCTGGAGATCTCTCTTCAAGACCGATCTGGCCAGTTCTTGAGTACGACGGTCATGATCATTTAAGGGGTCACAATCGACCTGATCGAGCGCTGACAGAATCCTCTCACGCATCTCTGATGCGGCCTTGCGGGTGAACGTGATGGCGACCACCTCCTCAGGCGAATCGACCTGAGTCAGAAGCATCAGATAACGCTGGATCAGTAGACCCGTCTTACCCGAACCGGCAGGGGCTTGAACGATGAATGAGCGGCCCGGGTCGAGTGCACTCATCCTCTCTTCAATGTCTGGGATAGGGGTGCCGATCAAGATCCCTCTCCCTGATCGGGGAGGGATTCCCCGCTACGTTCGTAGATGCGACAGAGTGGTTGGATGTCGCAGTTACGACAACAGGTCTGATCTCCCCCACTCGGGTTCACCTCAGACTCCCCCCGGTAGAAGCTCTCCGCAAGATGGGTGAGGTTCTCACTCCATGAATTGATGAGACCCTCCCAGGATTCATAACGGTCACTCAGACGGGACTCTGAGAGGGATTTCACCCCGGGGAGTAAGTCATCATCGCGCGCGATCGCGATGAATTTCATGTCCCCCCTCCTAACCTGTGCAAATGCAACCGCAACCGCATTAGGTTCTGTGGTGATGAGGTATACCGGTATCTGAGGCTCCTCCGGCCGATCACCCACCAGACTCTCGACAGTGGGGGATCGTGACTTGTAATCGATCACGATACGACGCCCATCCGACATCTCATCCACCCGGTCAAGACGCGTCTTCAAAACCAATCCACCGATCGTGATGTGATGACTCTGTTCACTCTCAATCACTATGAAATCCTCTCGAGATCGATCCATTTCGAGCCAGTCACGGACCAGGCTCATGAGGCGTCGGGTCTCAATTTCAAAGAACTGCTTACCCAGTATCTGAGGTCGTCCTCGTCTGATCTGATCGATCGCATCGGTTGAGGACTTTCTTAATAAAATGTCCAGATCATCAGGACTGATCTTGAGCAATTCTTGTCGGCTCTGAATAGCCTTCCAGACCTGGGATAGGACACGGTGTAGCATCGTCCCACGCTCACGAGAATCGAACCCGGTATGGGTGCTCTGTAACCCCTGGGCACCGAGGCGGTGAAGCGCCATCCCACGGAAATGGCAGAGGGATTGATCCCTAATCACAGCGGTCCCACCCCTGATCGGATACCGGTCCTGATCAACCACCGGCGCTTGAATATCCAGAGCGCGCTCGATCAGACTGGATCTATAGATGACCTCTCGGTAATTCGGGGAGTCGGTCATCGGTATCGCCGCAACCAGTCCCTCACTGAGGTGCTTGATGAGGGGACTCATCATGAACTCCTGCCCCCCCCTCTCGGAGCTACTCATTGGATGACTTAAGACCACCTCATCTGCATTACATAACCAGTCAGAGGTGATCCTTCTTGCAAGCTCTAATGACTCGTTGGATGAGCCCTGTGGCATCATTGATGATCGCTGCAACTCGATCGGGAGGAATGGATTAGTCCGTGCAGGCTGGGGCCATACATCATCCGATAGGCCCATCACCCAGAGATGATCAAAGTCCATCCCTGCAGCCTCAAATACACCGAGTATCTGAACCGGTGCATCATCGGTCTCTGGCTGGAAGAGCGTCCCTGAAGCCATCCTTCTGAGACGTGAGACCGCCTCCCCATACCGGATCTGGGTGATCACACGGTCGAGTGATGCGAACTCGGATAGGAGTTCGTGCCACCTCTTGAGTGCCTGGTACTCGAACGAGTTCAGTGTTCTGTCACCCGGAAATCCCGCAGCCTGAAGTAGGTTTGAGACGGTCTTGGCCATTAACGAGGGGGGACTTGAGACCGTCAGGATCTCATGACGGAGTCTAGACAAGTCGGACAGACAGCCCCTCAGGATCGGACAGTAGGGCCCCTCACGATCGATCATCCCCTGTAACTGATCGAACGTCATCACCGGATCTGCGTAACGACGTAGATCCGAATCGAGACGGGCTCGATCAGTCATCTCCAGCTTCGCACCCGCGATGAAGGGAGATCTCAAGAGGATACTGGCCCTCTCAAAATCAATCTCTCGACCGATCATCTCGAGTATCAGGAGTGCAGTGATGACGATGGGGTGATCTGTCAGAGGACTGCCGAGAGAGACATTAAAGGGCATCCTGACCTGAGCACCCTCATTCATCAGATGGCTCACGTCAGGATTCATGACGGATTCGAAGGTACGAAGTATTGCGCTACGTCGGCGTGCTAAGTCTGGAACCACAATCCCGATACGGGATGATGGATGACTCTCGATCCGTGATCTCGACCAGATGGCAGAACGAAGGATCTCATCACCACTATCCTCGCATGAGACCCTCTCAACCCGTCCATGATGGAGTCTCATCTGTGAGTGCGACCTTCCGATCAGGACCTGGCAACCCAACCCCGCAAGCGTGTTGAGTAATGTGTGCTGCTGTGGTGTGACGATATCAAAACCGTAGCAGATCAGGGTCAGGGGGGGGTGGACCTTTGAATCCCGATAGAGATCTGAGACCTGATCACACAGACGGGCAGAGTCTATTTGATTCTTGAGTTGGGTATTGCGTAGGTAGTATTTCGACCACTGCCTAAAGGCCCGACCATCCTCATTCAGCGGAAAACTGTCCATTTGAGGCAGCATCTGCCACGAGTGGGCCATCTTCCACGCATCAGAGGCCACCTTCGCAGTCTCTGCCACCGCGAGTAAGTCAACCCCAGAACGTCGAACCGCGTCCTCCCAAATGATTTGCTCCTGGAATGCGGTGATCAGGACCGGCAGACCTGTCACCTCTCCCGAGTAGAGGGCCTCTTGGTAGGTACGTTCGATGAATGCTGAGATGGGGAGGATATCGGCCGTATCCCAGACCTCACGCCCCCCCCCGATCTGGAATGCATCAAAATCGGATTTGAGGGAGTGAGAAAGCCGTCTATTCGGTGTAACGACGGTGACGCGAGCGTTCAGTCCGTGTGAGAGATGAACAAAGACATCGGACGGGGTGATAGGCGGGTATTTCGGTGTGGTCGACATGCCGATCGGCAGGCTACCGGTAAATCAGATCAGCGTTCGAGCTTGTCCAACTTACCCGTTGTGACCTTGGCCCACTCGTCCGCATCAGAGGGTGCATCCTTCTTCTCGATGATGGGTCCCCAGACCTTGGATAGATCTGCATTGAGTGAGATGAAGCTCTGCTGATTATCCGGAACATCATCCTCCGCAAAAATAGCATCGACCGGGCACTCTGCAACACAGAGCGTGCAATCGATACACTCATCCGGATCAATCACCAGGAAGTTGGGCCCTTCACGGAAGCAATCGACCGGACAGACGTCTACGCAGTCAGTGTATTTGCACTTGATACAATTTTCAGTCACTACATAAGTCATGTCAGCTCTTCCTTGCGGGTCTCTTGATGAATTCGTTATTTTACCAGAAATTTTAGGGTCGTCACTAGGGCTGAAGGCTATGAGCGCGTCGTGGCGCACACTCAACCCTGTCAACGAGGATCCCGAATAGGGGTCCCCATTAAATTACCCTGAATGGAGATCCTCCGAAACCATGACGCGATCGAACGAACCAGACTCAGATACAGACAGAACCCGTGATCGCAGATTCAGGGGACTATCAATGGCAAGAGTCAATCCAACAGGGGGAAATCGGTATCAGATCAAAAAATCAGGACGTGCCATCACTTTGGCAGCTTACGACGGATCCTCTTCTTATCACGGTCGGTACAGAGTCTATGAAGGGTCAGAAGGATCTCAGTCACCTCGAACGAGTCTAGGCTGTAGTATATATACTTCCCCCGCCGATCGGTCTCGACCAACTCCTCTGAACGCAGGATCGTGAGCTGTTGAGAGAGTGTCGGCTGACGGATCCCCAGAAGACCTTCCAACTCTCGTACATTCTTCTCGCCATCGAGCAACTGATTCAGGATGAGCAACCGGTCCCTATTGGCAAGAACCTTGAGTAAGGTACAGACCTCCTTTGCGGAGGTCCTTAATGCCAGAACTTGAGGAGAACCATTTGATTTTTTGGGGGTTGTTGCCATAGCCTAGATACCTGAGAGAGTCTTAGTCCGTCCAGAATTTCTAACCTGCCACCATAAAGGGCCCTACCAGATGCACACACATACACCTCGAAACAGGCTCATATTATCACAAGATTACGGGGGATGGAGTGTTATGCTAAACACGTAAAAATGTCATACAAACCCTCTTTATTAGATCATTCTGAGCAGGAACAGTCTTAATCTGCCGATTATTCGCAATAATACAAGATATTTAAATCAAATATGTTGAAATAATAAGTTGCAATACACATTCAATTAAAAGATAATCATTAGCATTATGCTGAATGAATAATATAAGTCCGTTGGTCTCTTTGACGAGGCTCTGTATTGAGCCTTAATAATCTTGTTGTTAGAAGGGGTCGGGAATGATAGAGGATATACGAAGGAGCAATATGCTAACCCTACTGACAGAGTGTGGCAGCCTGGCGAATCTTTCAAGGAAGCTAGACCGAAGTCCCTCTCAGGTATCTCAACTTGTATATGGCCTCAAGAGCTCACAGACCAGCCGTCGACGGGGGATGCGCTCTGAGACCGCGCGTTATATCGAAAAAATGATGGGGAAGGACTTTGGTTGGCTCGATCTTGATAACAGTCCCAACAGCAGCGGAGAGAGACCTCCCATTCGGATGAGTGATTCTGATTATCTCAACCCAGAAGAAGAGAAACTAATTCGAGAGATATTTGAAGATGCCAGAAATCAGGTGATCGACCTCTTGATCAAGAGTAGAAAGAAATAGTGGCAAGAGGTTTTCCGTTAATTAGCTAATGGCCGGGATGAAGATCGATCGATCGGGGGAGAATTGTCAGTTAACAGGGCGCGCTAGTGAACCATAACATGATGCAGACCAGTCAAGATCAACTCTTACCATTGAATTCAGGGGAGGTTCTGCAGCGTGAGATTGAACAACTGAGACAGTTGCTCGCCGAGAAGGATGAACTGATCCAAAGTCAGAAAGTCCTCCAACAAGAGTCCATTATAGTCGCGACTGAAAAAGTCCTTCATCTACCCATCGATTTAGAGATTGAAACGGTCACTGATAAGTTCCTAGTGAGCTCTCGGATCGAGATCCTCTACATCCTCCGATCAATGATGCGCTCTAAATCGTTAACAACACTGACCTTCGGCAATGATGTTATTTTAACGACCATCATCGGCGTTGATGTAGGGCGTCGAGAGATCATATTCGATTGTGGGGCAGATGCAGCAGCAAACCTGAGAGCCGTAAAATCCAAAAATTTAAAGGCCTCTTCTTTACTGAATCAGGTGCCGATTTATTTTACGTGTTTAGACCTCAATGAAATCGAGTTCGAGGGTGCGGGTGCATTCAGGGCTAAATTTCCAAAGTGTTTGAGACGCGTCCAAAGGAGAGAGTGCTTCCGTACCGATATCCCAGGAAATGTCCAACTTAAATTTAAACTGCCCATTTCAGAAGGCGTGTTCTCAAATACTTTCATCAAGAATATCAGTCAAGGTGGGATGCGCGTTATTGGCCCCTCTCATGAAGTTCCCTTTGAGATCGGCGTTGAGTATCAAGGAGGCCTTATTGATCTTACTTCTGTGGGAATTGCGAAAGTGAGTGTTCAAGTGAGGTCTGTCTCAGAGGGCACTCAGAGGGACGGAACCCGGTGTCTACGAGCTGGTCTTGAGTTTACGAGTGCAACTGAGCAAAGGGCTCTCACGATGATCCAGCAGTATCTGATTAAGCTCAAAATTGAGGGCCAAGAACTTTAAAGATCTACTCATCTCGCGCCGTGGCCGTTCAATCTTAAGCCGAAGATGAAATAGTTTTTTGTTGAGGGATTACGCCTCTTAACAAGTATTTTACTGAGTTAATTGACATCCCTTTAAATTTGTTTCAAAGTTACTGTACTTTAAGATATGATTATCTTATTATAAAGATTAGCCCTGTATCAGGTCACCCAACTCAGTTAACAATAACGAGGAATTTCAAGAATGGACAAGAAGATGTCTGGACCCGTACAGAGGGGACTCTCTGTAAAGTCACCCAGAATGGATGAAGATCGACCAAGCTCGATCGCAGCCAAACAGGCACGTAGCTGGTTAATCCAGGACTTTCGTCCGGACGAGATTGATGAGGCCACTTACTACCTGGCTGAGCAACGAGGCTTCCATGATGGTGATGCATTAAGGGGGTGGATTCATGACGAGAATGAGTCCTCGATCTACCAATAGGACTCCTGACCGGTGCCAACCCAAAGGATTACCCCTCCCCTTGAATTAGCAGCAGATCTCACCTAGAAACAGAGATTCAATTTAAATATCAGATACGGAGAATTGAAATGACAAATCTTGAGCATTCCAGATCATACGGAAGGGCCAGGCAGAATAACCCGCTCTTCATCTTGGATGGGAATGGACGCGTTGCCTATGCAAATGATCTTTGCTGCGATAGCCTCGGGTACTCGAGAGATGACATCATCTCTCACCCCATCAAGGACCTGGACTTGTTAGTGGATACGGATCATTTCATGGACATGCTGAAGGATCACCTAAACCACCCCACAGGTCGTTTTGAATCGGTCGCCCGCCATAAGGATGGAACCCTCTTCCCGATCGGAATCAATATCACGGATGCACACTACGGAAATAGAATGCTCCTCCAGTGCGAGATCCTTGACCGCAGAGAGCTGCGCCAGTAGATCGCGACCAGCCGATTACACCCTCAGACAGATCCCTCAAAAAAGCCCTTTTTTACAAAACGGACAGATTCTCATCTAGAGAGCGGGAGGCCGGGGATCAGTGCTCCGACTGATTCGGATCACTCCCGAGCACTGATTACCATGCTGATGTTTATCCTAGCCTGACTGACCGGCCAGGCAAGGATCAAAGTCACAGACTGCATGATCCTCTCGAAGCCACCTTCTGATTGTGATACTGAGTAATGCGGATGAGCGGACAATCTGACCGGTGATGAGGCTCGGAGGATTAGCCTTCCTCCGAGTACATCATCATCCAGAATAATCTGGTCCATCTGATCGATCTCGAGCGGCTGACCAAATCCACCTGTGATCTCTCCCAGATAGATATATCGCCCACCCCACCCATCACAGCTCGGCATGGAGAGATTGATCTCGGTACTGAAATGACCGACCAATTCCCCCGTGAAATGGTAAGAGACATCGACCCGATCACCCCAAATCTCAAAAAGTTTTGCAACCGAAGTACCAGACCCCTCCGCCTTAAAGTGAACACCATCATCAGACAGTTGATACCGGTAGTGCATGAATACCCCCTCCAACCGGTCAACGAATAAAGAACGTGGGTGGTCGTCAATCTCCAGATCGGATTGACTGATCTCATGCTTAAAATGCACACGATCATGTGCAGAGACAATACCCCCAACTGACCCCCCGACCGACCCCGTAACACCCTCCAAAATCCGCCTGTGATAATGCTCAGACTGCCGTCTCAAGGTGTCACCAAAGTTATGCCCGAGTGGATAAGAATCCATCTCACAGACCGATGCAAAGCCATCTAACTTAAGTACCAATTGGACCGTACCATTTTGCAGATAGACCTCACCCACCCCATCAAGATCCGTATCCTCAATAAAGTGATCCGGTCGTGGTGAGCACTCGTCCATCACAGACTCGAGCCTGACCAATGCCTTATAGACCGCACGACGCAGGTGCGGTAGATACAGCCCCCCGAACAGACCATGCCAGTAAGCATCATTCGATTGGGACTCGTATAAGTGCCCCCTCATCTCATTGGTCTGAAGCGCCTTCGGCAGACCATCCAGTCTGGATGACAGGCCCAACATCCTCTTATGCATCCAGTTCGATTCTGGGTAAATCGAGAAGAAATTCTTCCAGATACCCCCCCTCAGGAAGGGCTTGTCCTGATCATAGCTTCCCCCCACCTTCGAATGCTGAACCAGTCCTGAGTAAACTCCCGCACGATCTGCCGGGAGGGTCCACTCATTCATCTCGATATAGGACGTCGTCGGAAGATAGACCACACCGTGCGTTCTTTCAGAAGAATGATAATCCCGGTAGTGACAGGAACGAATTTTTGAAGATGCGACCACACCACTAACGAACCGGTCAAGCCAACCCTCCTCATAGACCCACTGGAAGGTCTCTGGCCAGATACCGAACTTCTCGATATCATCAAAATAGATGGCAGCCTTTGATCTCTCTCCCCCTGACAGGGACTCGATATATGAGACCGCATCACCGGCCGGTGAGAATGGAAGTTTGTACCGTAGGGACTCTGATATCGGGAAGAGATCCAACCTCCTCCCATCCTCCTCGGTGGAAAAGTAACCATCCATTTCAGAGAGATCCTTACCGGAGCAGAGGAAGTGATAATCATCCACGATGACATACTTCATCCCACACTCAACAAGCGATGGAACCACCGTCGACTCCCACACCCTCTCTGTCAGCCAGGCCCCTTGAGGACGACTGCCTAATCTTGTTTCGAGCTTATTGGAGAATCTTTCCAACTGACCGATACGGTCACGATTCGGGATAGCGGCCAAGACCGGTTCTGTATCACCTGCACCAAATAACTCGACCTGACCCCGTTCCACCATCTCCCTCAATAGATTCATATCCTCAGGGAATCGTTCGAACAGGTAGTCGAGTAACCATCCAGAAAAATGGACCGCAAAATGAAAGTCAGGATGTCCATGAAGAACCTTCAGAAAGGGTCTGTAACACCGGTTATGAGCATCATCGATCACCTCTGGGAAATTACCCACGGGCTGGTGAGCATGAACCCCAAATAAGAGCGAGACCGGTTCAGACATTAATCAATCCTGATTCCCGCGTCTCATCGTCCCACCCGACTCGGGGTGTCCACTGCCACGACTGATCGGCTCGAGTAGAGATGACGGCTGAGGTAACTTCAAGAGGGCATACAGACTGGATAATTTGTCTCGGAATAAACGATCAAAACCCTCCACCACATTAGGAGGGTTGTAATCTCCCAACCACCAGAACCAGTCCGAACTCTCGCAAGAAGATAGCTGACGGTCCGCATCCATCCTCTCCTCTTCTGTCAGACGACCGCTCTGAATCACCAGGTCATAACTATTCTTGGCAGAGCACAGAAGGTCCCATGCACGGTTCTTATCGTAATCGCCAATCCATGTGGAGAATGTTCCATAGACCCAACTACCCGATGACAGGATAGGAAGATTCTCTGGTTTTGGACATTCTGGAGAGGACAGATACTCAGCATAGTGAGTACTACGGACCAGTGGATGATCTTCTAGCATTTCATACAGATCATTAAAGAAGTGATAACCATTGTAAGGATAGTATTCCCACGCATTCTCGCCATCCAGAATGATGCTCACCACCGGAGCCGGTCCGTCCCCTGCATCATGACCGATCTGCTCTAAGGAGTGGACCAGGTGGTGCGCAGCATCACGACCGAACCACTTTGCATACTCAAAACCGATCATGTCTGAGAGCTTGTCATCACGGAAGAAGCAGTCCAAAAGACCCCCCACCCCCTGGACCCGATAATGACGGTAGAGGTACTCCCCCCGATTCTGGAACGACCGATCGGGGTAGGATCGGTGTAGGCTATTTAATAACACCCCCTCACCACTCGCGCTCCATCGACATCCTTGGTCAGACAGGATCTCAAGCAACGGAGTCGATACCGCCCCCTCTGCTGGCCACACCCCGGTCGGGCGACTTCCGAATCGACGCTCATGGCTCTGGATCGCTGAAGATAATTGGATTGAGACACGGCTACGCCCACCTGGATAAACCGCTGCAACAGGAAGGCCCACACCCGGCTGGCTGTCGTGTGCGGATTCAAAATCAATCAGGAGCGGTGACAGGGGGTGGTAATGGGGAGTGGTCGAGAGTTCGACCTGACCCGACTCTGCAAGCGCTCTGTAACGAGGGATCAGCCCCTGGATTAATCTACCCATCAGTTCGAACAACTCAACCCGGTCTGACCGACTAAAGTTCACCCCCTGAGCCATCAGCCTCGCGACCACCTCATTGCCCCTCCTCACACTCTCACCGGTCCATGCCAAGTGGTACCAGACCAGGAGATCGGACAGATACTGTCCGGATAGATAAGTCAGTTGAGCGTTCCCATGTGTACTCAGACCCGAGTAAATCTCATATAACCTCTGATAGGCCGGGTAGGGCTGAAGCATCCGGGTATGGTTGCTACGGAAGCAGCTATCGATGATCTGCAAACGCTCACCCTCAGAGACCTGACCGAGATCCTCACGGATCAGCAATCGGAGTAATGGGTCACGCATCTCACCCGTCGAGAACTGCTCCGAATAGTCCTCCAACTGATCGAGCAGTACCGGCACAAAGTTCACCACCGCCTTGACCCTCGGATGAGACTCGAGATGGTAGGCCATATCGGTGTAATCCTTGATCGCGTGCAGGTAGACCCATGGGAGAGTGAACTCTCCTGTCTGGTTGTTACGGTAGTCCGGTTGATGCATATGCCACATCAAGACAAGATTTATGGGCTGCATCTGGGTTATGATTTTTTTGGAAATTTAGTTGAAAGAAGCATTCTGGAACTGATCAAAAAAATTCCAGAATAGAGTGCCTCACTACCTGACATAGTGAACCCTCTGCCCGAGCATCTCTGGGGTGATCAGAGTGATTCCACCCTCTGTCACATAGAACCTCTTACGGTCCTCATCAGGATCGAATCCCACCGTCAGGCCCTCGGGTATTATGCAATTCTTATCGACCACCACCCTCCTCAGTCTGGCATGTCGTGAAATATCGACATTCGGAAGTATCACCGAGTCCTCGATACTGCTGAAGCTTCTGACCTGTACATTAGAAAAGAGTAGAGAGCGTCGTACCGTCGATCCGCTGATGATACAACCCCCAGAGACCATTGAGTCTAATGCCTGACCCCTCCGATCCTCATCATCAAATACAAACTTCGCAGGAGGGAGCTGCTCCTGGTGGGTCCATATCGGCCAATCCTCATCGTACAGATTCAGGTCCGGTGTCACGTGGGTCAGACCGAGATTCGCCTCCCAGTAAGAGTCCACCGTCCCGACATCTCTCCAGTAAGGAACCCCCGAGACCATATTGACGCAGCTATTTGAAAAACGGTGTGCCGAGATCTGATGACGGGGAACCATGTATGGGATCATGTCCTTACCAAAGTCGTGTGATGAATCACGATCATCATGATCCCGTATCAACTGCTCGAACAGGAATGCCGCGTTGAATACGTAGATCCCCATACTGACCAGTGCTTGATCGGGCTTGCCTGGAATAGACTCTGGCATGGACGGCTTCTCAGAAAAACTGGTGACACGACCCTCATCATCAATCCCCATCACGCCAAATGCGCTGGCCTCACTGACCGGCATCTCAAGACAGGCGACCGTCATATCGGCAGACCGCTCCACATGCTCGGCAAGTAGCTTGCTGTAATCCATCTTGTAGACATGGTCCCCACCCAGGATAAGAACATGCTTGGGCTGATGACGTCTCAGGATGTCCAGATTCTGAAAGACCGCATCTGCGGTCCCCCTGTACCAGGCCTCCTCAGTCCTCTGCTGTGCCGGCAGCAACTCGACAAACTCCTTGAACCTTCCATCCAGAAATCCCCAACCATGCTGGATATGACTGATCAGGCTCTGTGCCTTGTACTGGGTCGCGACACCGATACGACGGATGCCGGAGTTCACACAGTTCGAGAGGGGGAAATCGATGATGCGAAACTTACCCCCGAACGGGACGGCAGGCTTTGCACGCCAGTCCGTGAGCTGGTGCAGACGGCTACCCCGACCACCGGCCAGTATCAGTGATATCGCGTTACGTGTGATCTGACTATGGAAACGCAGATCCGACTCTTGCTTCTTTGGGTATGAGTTCAAGTGCCTTCACCGCTCCGATCGTGATCTTTAGACATTCCAATACAGTATGGCACTTAATCTCAATTAAGAAAGTCTGTGAATTTCCTCCCACTGACAGCGTAATGACCGGACAGGTCGAGGTAATCATCTGAGTGGATGCCTGTGACCCCCCTGCCTGAATGAACGCGTCCTTAACCACTCAAATTTCAGACGGATCAAGGGCCACATGCAAGCTATAATTCTGAACATGCAACCCAGCCCCATGAAGTCGACCAAGCCGGTTAAATCCGAACCCTTACTCAGATCATTACTGTCCGCACGTCTGAGTGACCCCCACTCATTTTTAGGGCTCCATCCCCATCAGGGTCTCTCCCTCGTCAGGGTATTCCGTCCCCATTCCAGCCGCGTCTGGATTAAATCGGATGGGGACTTTAAGGAGATGATCCGTGTTCACCCAGAGGGAGTCTTCGAGTGGTCTACCCCTTCAAAGATCGACACCCCCTACCTCATCAGAGTCGAGGAGACGAACCAATCGGGTCACTCATCGGTATATGAATCTCATGACCCTTACTCATTCCCACCACAGATCTCTGATCATGACCTGTATCTCTTTAACGAGGGTCGCCTGAGGCAGTCTTACCGAACACTCGGATCTCACACCACACAAATCCTCGGTATCCAGGGGGTCCGTTTCTCGGTCTGGGCACCGAATGCTGAGAGGGTCAGCTTAGTCGGTGACTTCAACCGTTGGGATGGACGGATGAACCCGATGAAGTCTCACTCATCGAGTGGTGTATGGGAGATCTTCATACCCGAACTCCCTCCTGACTCACTCTACAAGTACGAGATCCGTAACCGCGACAGCGGATCCATCATCCTGAAGACTGACCCCTACTCCAACCGGTACGAGATCCGCCCAGGAACTGCCGCACGAACACCCACCCCCACCCTGATGAACTGGCAGGATCAGGATTGGATGTCAAAGAGAGCTCATTGGGATTGGCTGCACGCGCCCCTCAATATTTATGAGATCCATATCGGGTCATGGAAGAGACACCCCGATGGGACACCATACAGCTACCGAGATCTAGCCCAAGAGTTGGTCCCCTATGTACTCGAGATGGGTTATACCCATATCGAACTCTTGCCCATCTCTGAGCACCCTCTCGATGAATCTTGGGGATACCAGACTACCGGCTACTTCGCAGCTACCAGCCGTTATGGATCACCCGATGATCTGAAACTCTTCATCGACTGCTGTCACCGTAGCGGGATCGGTGTCATCCTCGACTGGGTGCCTGCACACTTCCCACAAGATGATTTTGCGCTATCACGTTTCGACGGAACGCCCCTCTTCGAGCATGAGGATCCCAGACTTGGATTCCACCAGGACTGGGGTACCTATATCTTTAACTATGGGCGTAATGAGGTTAAGTCATTCCTACTCTCGAGCGCTCATTACTGGATGTCTGAATTTCATTTCGATGGCCTCAGGGTGGATGCAGTCGCGTCGATGCTCTACCTGGACTACTCTCGTAAGCAGGGAGAGTGGTTGCCCAATAAGTATGGTGGAAGGGAGAATCTCGAGTCGATCGATCTCCTGAGAGAGTTAAATATCATGCTCCATGAGGAGTTTCCAGGATCCCTCACACTGGCTGAAGAATCGACCGCATGGCCGGCCGTATCACGACCCACTTACTCGGGTGGGTTGGGGTTCTCGATGAAGTGGAATATGGGATGGATGAATGACACCCTGGCCTACATGGGGGAGGACCCGGTCCACCGTCGTTTCCATCATGACCGCCTGACATTCGGTCAGCTCTACTCCTATACCGAAAACTTTATGCTCCCCTTCTCGCATGATGAGGTGGTCCATGGAAAGCGATCACTCCTAAATAAGATGCCGGGCGATGACTGGCAGAAGTTCGCTAACCTCCGTCTGCTATTCGCCTACCAAATGACCTACCCAGGCAAGAAGCTCAACTTCATGGGTAACGAGATTGCACAGTGGAACGAGTGGAATGCCGGACGTGAATTAGACTGGGAACTACTTGCCTGCGATCATCATAACGGTGTTAGATCAGAGTTACGCGACCTGAACAATCTCTACAAGAGTGTCCCATCGCTGCACCAGCTCGACTTCTCGTCAGAAGGATTCTCATGGATCGACTGCCACGACGCCGATAACTCCGTGATCAGTTATCTCCGACGGGCGGTGGATGGATCATTCGTAATGGTCATTCTCAACTTCACCCCAGTACCCCGTCTGGGATATCGTATCGGAGTCCCCTCTGAGGGAAACTATCATGAAATATTTAATAGTGACTCGACCCACTACGGAGGTAGCAATCTGGGCAATTTAGGATGTATCACCAGTACCGGTGAATCGTGGATGGGCATGCAGGATTCTATTGTAATTACTCTCCCACCACTGGCTGGGATTATCCTATCCTTAGAGAATAAAGATACCATTGCCATATTCACTACAAAATGATGTAACCAATCTGGAAGACCTCAAGTAGCTCAGAAGATTTAACTTGAGACGAGCCTGAATGAAACCACTCTCAAGCCGTCGTCAGCTCAATCTTCAGATTCTTGCCCAATGCACTGGCTGCACTCGAGAGGGTCGTTAGTGTCAGACTGGTATCCGTACCATCTAGTAATCGGTTGAGTGCTGCACGACTGGTATTCATCTTGGCCGCGAGCGCGGTCTTGGTTAACTTCTGAGCCTTCATTTCCCGCTCGATCTGCCAAGCAACCACCCTCTTAATGGCCACAGCAGTCGCTCCTTCCAAGAGGGCCTCTTCATCCAAGAATTCATCAAAGTTACTACCGATGTGTGTCTTCATTGAGCGCTCCTGAGTTGTTTGAGTCTGAACCTGACTAGATCCAACTCGTCTTGTGGGATGGACTGTGATTTCTTGATAAATCCACTAAGAAGAACCATCACATTACCCATCACCGTAAAAAGAATACGTGCGATCCGACCTGTCAGATGAATCCGTACCTCCCAGAGGTCTTTATCGACCTTACGCACCAGCGGCATACCCAGAGGCCATCCGAACTGAACCGTCTTGATATCCTCACCGATGGTCCGCCGATCAATCGCCGGAAGCAATTTCAACCACTCCCTGACAGGCTCAGAGCCGCCCACACTCGCAAAGAATCTAACCTCTAGGGTGGGTGAACTCATGACTGGATCGTATCAATAATGGTACGATCATGCAAGCTGTATTGGGTGTGCTTTAATCCGGCTCAGGAATGTCTACTGCTGATTAAACTCAGAGCCTGTTAAGACATGGTCGAGTTCGATGAGATGAACAAACAGGCGGATCATGACAAGTTAAATCAAGTACACCGATAGGGTCTGCTACGAGAGACTATGATGAATCACTCAGCTGCGGCTTCACCTACTAAATCAACAGTAATCTAGATAAACTAGGATCCATCGCCCGCTTCGGAGAGTTATGGGTGGTCATGCCAGATTCTATCGTGATTACTCTCACACCACTGGCTGGGATTATCCTATCCTTAGAGAATAAAGATACCATTGCCATATTCACTCACAAATGATGCAACCGATCTGAAAAAATCTATCCCACGATGAACCGACAAAAAAATCAAACACTCTCCCAATCAGGAGAGACCTCATGACCACTCGCGAGGTCGTGATACTGAGCGGCATTCGAACCGCTATCGGTGATTATGGTGGATCTCTCAAGGACACCCCCGCCACTGAACTAGCTGCGCTCGTGGTGAGGGAGTCTGTCAGACGTGCCGGGATTGATCCTGATGAGGTGGGTCATTTGGTCTTTGGCAATGTCATCCATGGCGAAGCACGGGATATGTATCTTGCACGTGTGGCCTCTATCCAGGGGGGGCTCCCCCAGACCATCTCCTCACTGACACTGAACCGGTTATGCGGTAGCGGTCTACAGGCCATCATCTCTGCCTCACAGAATATTCTGCTGGGAGACACCGATGTGGCAGTGGCCGGTGGATCCGAGTCCATGAGCCGGGGGGGATACTTACTACCCACACTCAGATGGGGGCAGAGAATGAACGATGTCAGTAGCATCGACATGATGGTCGGTGCATTGACAGACCCCTTTGACAAGGTTCATATGGGGGTCACTGCTGAGAATATCGCCGCCAAATGGGGTATCAGCAGAGAGGAGCAAGATCTCTTTGCACTAGAGAGTCACAGACGGGCTAACCATGCCATCCGGAATGGTTACTTCAAGAGCCAGATCCTACCGATCGAGTTAAAGAGCCGTCGAGGTACGACGATCTTTGACACGGACGAGCACCCACGATCGGACCTGACGATCGAATCTTTATCCGGCCTAAGACCGGTCTTCCAAAAGACCGGCACGGTCACCGCTGGAAACGCATCCGGTATCAATGACAGCGCATCCTCAGTCGTGATGATGGAACGAGGTGCGGCCGAGGCCCGTGGACTCAAGCCCATGGCGAGATTAGTTTCTTACGGTCATGCAGGGGTCGACCCCAAGTACATGGGGATCGGCCCGGTCACGGCCGTGAAGAACGCTCTTAAAAGGGCAGGACTTTCTGTATCCGACATGGATGTGGTTGAATCCAACGAGGCCTTCTCAGCACAGTCTTGTGCGGTGGTGAGAGAGTTACATCTCGACCCATTAAGAACGAACCCCAATGGGGGTGCAGTGGCCCTGGGTCATCCGATCGGGGCGACCGGTTGTATCCTCACCGTCAAAGCAATTTACGAGCTACACCGTACCGGCGGACGTTACGCACTGGTGACGATGTGTATCGGTGGTGGACAGGGGATCGCAGCGGTATTCGAGAGACTCTGACACAAATACTTTATAAGAACAGGATCGCACTATGTCGACACTCACACATTCTCCCGCTTGGAATGCGCTACACGATCACCGAACGACTCTATCGGGTTTTCACCTACGGGATCTGTTCGATCAGGATGAAGATCGATTCGATAAATTCTCACTACTCTTTAACGATATCCTGATCGACTACTCCAAGCAGCCCATCAACTCTGAGAGCATGACACTCTTGATGACACTTGCTCGACAGCAAGGTCTGGAAGAATGGATCGGAAAGATGTTCCGAGGTGAGAGGGTTAACAATACCGAGAACCGAGCAGCACTCCATGTCGCTCTCCGAGGAGAGGGACCATTCCATCTGGACGGAGTCGATATCACGCCCTCGGTTAAGCGGGTTCTGATGCAGATGGACAGTTACACCCAAGCAATCAGATCGGGTGAATTGAAGGGATACTCTGGCAGCCGTTTCACCGATGTGGTCAGTATCGGTATCGGCGGATCCGATCTAGGTCCATCGATGGTGGTCGATGCACTAAAGCCCTACACTTCCAGCCAGATCGTGACTCACTTTGTGTCCAATATCGATGGGACTCATCTGACAGAGACCCTAAAATCTCTGAACCCCGCGACCACGCTCTTCATCATCTCCTCAAAGACCTTCACCACCCAGGAGACCATGACGAATGCACGTTCTGCCCGTGAGTGGTTCATCGCCCATGGTGGTCGGGAGAAGGACATCGCAAGCCACTTCATCGCCGTCTCATCCAACCGCGAGGAGGTTAAAAGATTCGGTATCGACCCGATCAATATGTTCGAGTTTTGGGATTGGGTGGGGGGTCGATACTCACTCTGGTCTGCCATTGGACTGCCGATCGCGATTGCAATCGGGATGGAGAATTTCTATCAGTTGCTGGATGGGGCGAGTCGGATGGATCACCACTTTAAGAGCACCCCACTCGAAAAAAATCTACCCGTCATTCTTGCCCTCATCGGCATCTGGCAGATCAATTTCTGTGGCGCGACCACGCACGCGGTACTGCCCTATGATCAGTCTCTCCACCGACTACCGGCTTATCTTCAACAACTCGAGATGGAGAGTAATGGAAAGACCACCGACCGTGATGGTAGATCTGTCGATTACAGCACCGGGGTGGTCCTGTGGGGTGAGCCTGGGACCAATGGTCAGCATGCGTTCTACCAGTTACTCCACCAGGGCAATCAGATCATCTCATCAGACTTTCTGGCACCCTGCCAGAGCCAAAATCCGATCGGCAATCATCACACCCTCCTGATGGCAAACTTCTTCGCGCAGACCGAATCACTGATGAAGGGTAGGACAGAGAGCGAGGTCCGTGATGAACTTGTCTCACAGGGAATGTCTTCGGATGCGCTGGAAAAATTACTCCCACACAAAATTTTCTCAGGCAATCACGCCTCCAACTCCATCCTCTTCAAGAGGCTCGATCCTAAAACTTTGGGATCTCTGCTCGCGATGTTTGAACACAAGGTATTTGTACAGAGCGTGATCTGGAATGTGAATCCATTCGATCAGTGGGGAGTCGAGCTGGGTAAGAAACTGGCCGGGACCATCCTGTCGGAACTTGAGGGAGACTTCCCCGTAACCGGACACGACTCGTCTAGCAATGGTCTGATCAATCACTTTAAGAAGAACTGTTAGAGACGGATCCAGACAAGGTCTCACCATCAATATCAGCATCATCCCATGCTCCGAAAGACATCCCACTCCCCTCTGAGTGTTCTCTTCATCACGCCCGAGATCCACCCACTGATCAAGACAGGGGGACTGGGTGATGTCAGCTCATCACTCCCATCGGCGCTTCGTCAGTTAGGTGTGGATGTGAGGGTGCTCATCCCAGGCTATCCGCAGGTGATGTCTGGATTGAAAAACAAACGTCGGTTAGCCGATCTCGGTCCCCTGGCGCATTTCCCACCGGCGACTCTATTGTCGGCTAAGTTACAGGTGGGGGACTCGGGAGAGATTCCAGTCATCATTCTTGATTGCCCGGGTCTCTATCAACGTGAGGGAGGACCTTACATGGACCCCTCTGGCCACGAGTGGCCAGATAACGCGCTCCGGTTCGGTCTACTCTCAAGGGTCGGTGCAATACTCTCATCCGACGCCAGTCCACTCCAGTGGCGGCCCCAGGTGGTTCACTGTAATGACTGGCAGAGCGGACTCACACCCGCCTATCTGAACACTCATCGTGGGAAGAGGTCTGCCACACTGATGGAGATCCATAACCTCGCCTTTCAGGGGGTATTCCCACCCGGTAGCGTGGCCCAATTGGGTCTCCCCGCGGATAGCTTCAATATCAATGGTCTTGAGTACTATGGGCAGATGTCCTTCCTGAAGGCCGGTCTCTACTATTCCGATCACATTGTCAGCGTCAGTCCGACTTATGCGCGCGAGATCCAGACCTCAGAACTGGGATTCGGATTACAGGGATTGCTGTCGGGTCGTCGTAACCAAATCAGTGGTATCGTTAATGGTATCGATACCCTTGAGTGGGACCCATCGAGTGATCCCCACCTGATCAGGCACTACAGCTTAAGCAAGATCAACAACAAGTCCGCCAATAAGCGCTCCCTGCAGCAGTCTCTCGGACTCACGGTCGACCCGGATATTTTATTGTTTGGGATGGTCAGTCGAATCGCTCATCAAAAAGGGAGCGATCTGCTGTTACAGGTCGCTCCTCACTTGACCAGAACCCCCGCTCAGTTGGTCGTCCTCGGCAGCGGTGAGCCTGCTCTGGAGAGTCAACTGATGCAGCTCGCTAGGAACTACCCCGGGAAGATTTCGGTCAGTATCGGATTTGATGAATCTCTATCGCACCTGATCGAGGCCGGTTCAGATTGCTTCCTGATGCCCTCACGGTTCGAGCCCTGCGGCCTAAACCAGTTATACAGCCAGCGATATGGAACACCCCCACTGGTTCACGCGACCGGTGGTCTGATCGATACCGTGGTCGACTGCATTCCCTCCACGCTGTCAGACGGCACTGCAAGCGGATTCTTATTTCAATCGATGAATGCGAATAATTTTCTGGCTGGCATCCGTCGAGTCAGCACCCTCTACCGCGACAAACCCGCATGGAGACGTCTGCAGAAGAACTGCATGTCCAAGGACTTGAGCTGGCGAGTCAGTGCTGAATCCTACTCTGAAATATACCGATCGCTCGCCTCTGGTCTGCCGGTATCCCAGACGGTCGCGTGAAGGGTTGAAGGGTCATGTGCGGCGAATAATCCACATAATCACCGCAACTTATGCGGAGAATAGTTTTCTTTTGCGGAGATTCCATACTATAATCTCCGCATGAAAAGCGGAGAAAAAAATTACCTCTGGCAACACCATCACTGGCCTCAATGGCACTATGACATCCAGCCATTGATGAGTCTGATGGGTCAAATTCATCGACTACAGGGTAGTCTATTGGGCCGGATGCAGACCCTGGGACTGGAACTTCGTGATCAGGCCACCTTGCAGGTACTGACCGAAGAGGTGATCAAGACCAGCGAGATCGAGGGAGAGCACTTCGACCCAGAGGACGTTCGGTCATCGATCGCCCGTCGATTAGGACTAGACATCGGTGCCCTGGCACCTTCCGACCGACACATCGATGGTGTCGTGGAGATGGTGATCGATGCAACCTCAAACCACCCCCTGCCGCTGACACCGGATCGGTTATTTGGATGGCATGCCGCACTCTTCCCGACCGGCTACAGCGGAATGCTGCCAATTTGCACCGGACGCTATCGAGACGATTCAACCGGGCCGATGCAGGTGGTATCGGGACCGATAGGCCGTCAGAGGGTGCACTTCGAAGCACCACCTGCGAACTCACTGAATGAAGAGATGTCGCGTCTATTGACATGGTTCAACCACGACCAGAAGGACGACCCACTGGTTAAGGCAGGAATTGCACATCTCTGGTTCGTGACGGTCCATCCATTCGATGATGGCAACGGGCGCATCGCCCGAGCGGTCTGCGATATGGCACTGGCCCGTGCCGATCAATCAACTCAACGGTTTTACAGTTTATCGGCACAGATCCAGCGTGAACGTAGGGACTACTATGACATTCTTGAGCGTACCCAGAAGGGCGGTCTCGATGTAACAGACTGGCTTATATGGTTCCTGGGTTGCCTATTGAGAGCCCTTCAGGGGGCGGACTTAACCCTGTCTCGGGTACTACTGAAGGCAAATCTCTGGCAGCGCTGGGCCGGCATGCCGTTAAATGAACGTCAGATCAAGTTGATCAACCGAATGACGGATGGATTCGAGGGTAGACTCACCAGCAGCAAGTATGCCTCCCTTGCAAAATGCTCACCCGATACCGCGCTTCGAGATATCAACGAGTTGTTGTCACTCGGTATTTTAACAAAGATGCCGGGGGGAGGTCGTAGCACCGGTTATGAGCTTGCTCGCGATCAGATCAGGGCCTGACAGATCTCAACATACCCCCCTTGATTTCATAACCAGGCCATCAGACCCATCTCCATCGGGTGTGTGAGAAGGGGTTGATACGGATAGGCCCTGATGTAATACTCGAGCTTGCCACATAGTTCTGGCGCTAGATCGAGTTTAAATAGATTCTCACCCGACTCACCCACCCCGATCGAGTCAAACCTAAAATGCTTGAAGTCGCAGATCTTACTCCCCTTGAACTGTCGACAGACCAACAACTCCACCACCACATCATCCGGACTCAGACCATTTAACCGTGCAGAGACACTGAAATGGACGGGGTCACCAAAGCTGATCCGCTTGCAGGGTGTATCAAGCCTTCTGAGCGTCACACCACCCCAAGCACTCCTCACCTGAGACTTCCAGGAGGCGACCCTCTTGGCCCCCTCAAAACCATTCTCGGTATAACGTGCACCCTGCCTCATCGCGGGCAGATAGAACTTGTCACGGTATTCATCCAACATCCGAGTGGCATTAAACCTCGGCAGTAAAGACATCATCGAGTTCTTTGCCATCTTCACCCACTCTGGCGAGTAACCGAGCTTATCTCGGTGATAGTAGAGTGGAACCACCCGATCCTGAAGGATCTCATAGAGTGTCTGACTCTCCTCCTGATCGCGCAGTGTGGGTGGCATGTCCTCAGGTCCCGGCTTGATGGCCCATCCATTCTTACCATTGAATCCCTCACCCCACCAACCATCCAGAACACTCAAGTTAATGGTCCCATTGATACCGGCCTTCATGCCCGATGTGCCACTCGCCTCTAACGGGTATACCGGGTTATTGAGCCAGACATCCACCCCTGCGACCATTCTCCTAGCGAGTCTCAAGTCGTAGCCTGCGATCAGCAGCAACTGACCCTCAAACTCTGGCATACGTGCCACCTGGCTGATACGTCGGATTAAATCCTGACCGGGGATGTCCGCTGGATGAGCCTTACCGGCAAAGATGAATAGAACCGGACGGTCTTGGTCGAGGATGATTTTACGCAGCCAATCAAGATTCTCAAATAGCAGTGTGGCTCGTTTATAGGTGGCGAAACGTCGTGCGAATCCGATGGTCAGGATATTCGGATTGGTCGGATCAATCAGCCTGAGTAACCGATCAAGGTGCGCATCAGATCCATGGTTATGCGCATTCTGAACTGAGAGGTGTGACCGTATCCCGTACAGCATCTGAGACTTTAAAGATTGCCGAACACTCCAGAACTGATGGTCTGGTATGGTCTCGATCCGTGACCAGTAATCGGTATCACACATCTTGTTACGCCACTCGTGTCCGAGATGGCGGTCGAACAGATCGGACCACTCCTGAGCGAGGAAGGTCGGAACATGAATCCCATTGGTGATGTAGTCCATGGGATTTTCTTCCGGCTCGATCTGAGGCCATAAATCCTTGCAGATACGTGCCGACACATGTCCATGTATTCTGCTCACCCCGTTATGCGATCGCGAGCTACGAAGTGCCAGAGCGGTCATATTAAAGTCAGGGCTATCGGGAACATGTCCCAATGCCATGAAATCCTCTCGAGCAATTCTCAGATCACCATAGAACCCCTCAAAATAGGTTTGCATCATGTCTTCACTGAAGTGATCATGACCCGCGGGGACTGCGGTATGAGTTGTAAATACCGTATTCACCGATACTGCTTCAAGCGCTGTTGCAAAGTCCAGTCCCTGATGAACGAGGTTACGCATCCTCTCGAGCATCATGAATGCAGCATGACCCTCATTGATATGCCAGACCGTCGGTCTCATCCCAACCGCTTCCAGCGCCCTCACCCCACCCACACCGAGTATGATCTCCTGCTCGATACGCATCGACTTATCACCCCCATAGAGCTGGTGGGTAATATCACGGTCCTCGGGTGAATTCTCAGGGAGGTCGGTATCGAGCAAATAAAGAGTCACATGACCGACCCTAGCCTGCCATACCTGTATCAAGACCTTCCTGTTCGGCAGATCCACCTCGACTCGAACCTCAGACCCGTCCTCATGTAATACCGGCATCACCGGTAAGTCTTCAAAATCAGAATCGGTGTAGGTGACCTGCTGATTACCCTGGTTATCAATCGACTGGAAGAAGTATCCCTGACGGTAGAGCAGTCCGACCCCGACAAAGGGTAGCCGTAGATCGCTCGCGGCCTTGCAGTGGTCCCCCGCGAGGATACCGAGTCCGCCCGAATAGATCGGAAAACTTTCATGGAAACCAAACTCGAAGCAGAAGTAAGCCACTTGGTCGTGAGGACCCATTCCTTCCGGACCGGTATGCCGAAGCGGCTCTGAATGATAAGAATCGTAGGAGGAGAGTATGCTGTTGAAGTTCGCCAGAAAGACCTGGTCCTCTGCTGCCTCGAGTAGGAGAGACTCGTCAACACGCTTAAGGAAGGCTTTGGGGTTATGCCCGACCGCGCCCCACAGACCAGGGTGCAAACGAGAGAAG
>SESD01000331.1_pt1 | contig 29220 bp, 27 predicted proteins | sample 3171411 | NCBI WGS metagenome assembly SESD01 (sample SAMN06051880, study PRJNA518727) | freshwater metagenome | biome: subpolar coniferous forest; feature: holomictic lake; material: water; isolation source: holomictic Lake 442, 16.5 m depth | place: Canada: near Kenora, Ontario | collected...
GTGATAAATCCCCACATTTTATTTAACTGAGGTTTTTAGGTTTATGGTTCGACAAGGCTCTTTTGAGTTTATCGAAGGGCTTGCCACGGTTAAATTTTAAACCACTTCGCCTGGTTAGTAGTCAGAACAATCGACAAAAAGCTAATTTTTACGCTGGTTTTACAAAAAGACTTTTATCAATATTTCTCATAAAATGACTAAACAAGAAAAATCTTTAACAATGACTGTGCTGATGACACCCGATATGGCTAATTTTTCGGGTAATGTGCATGGCGGTTCGTTATTAAAATTACTGGATCAGGTGGCTTATGCCTGTGCGGCGAAATATTGCAAAAATTATGTGGTGACTGCCGCGCTGGATCAGGTTTTCTTTAGGCAGCAAGTCAATGTCGGTGAGTTGGTGACTTTTTTTGCCCGGGTTAATCATGTGGGGCGGTCATCAATGGAAATCGGGGTAAAAGTGGTTGCCGAGCATTTAAGAACCAATGAGAAAAGGCATACGACTTCTTGCTACTTTACCATGGTGGCTATTGATGAACAGGGTAAATCTTTTGAAGTGCCGCGTTTAACACTGGAAACGGAGGCCGAAAAAAAGCATTTTGTGGCGGCTGAACTGCGCAGGAAAATGCGCCAGGAAAGCCTTGAGAAAAGTCGTGCGCTTTACGTTGAATTATCAGAGGATGAGTTTTAAGTGGGTCTACAAGAAAATTTTGAACAACTGCCATTAAAGGATTTTGCCGAGAAAGCTTATCTGGATTATTCCATGTACGTCATTCTCGATCGGGCCTTGCCACATATTGCCGATGGCTTAAAACCGGTGCAGCGGCGTATTGTTTTTGCTATGTCCGAACTGGGTTTAAACGCCCTTGCCAAGTATAAAAAATCGGCACGTACCGTTGGTGATGTGTTGGGTAAGTACCATCCGCACGGAGATTCTGCCTGTTATGAAGCCATGGTATTGATGGCGCAGAATTTCTCTTACCGTTATCCGCTGGTTGACGGGCAGGGCAATTGGGGCTCACCGGATGATCCTAAATCATTTGCTGCCATGCGTTATACCGAATCACGCCTGACGGCTTATGCCAATACCTTGCTAAGCGAATTAGGGCAGGGCACGGTTGAATGGTCGGATAATTTTGACGCCACCTTAAAAGAACCGGTGTTGTTGCCAGCAAGATTACCCAATATCTTGCTTAACGGCACAATGGGTATTGCTGTGGGTATGGCGACGGATATACCGCCGCACAATCTTCGGGAAGTGGCAGCTGCTTGTCTGCAATTGTTGGACAAGCCTGACAGCACCCTGGAAGACCTGTTCGAGCATATCAAAGGGCCTGATTATCCAACCGATGCTGAAATCATCACCTCTGCCGAGGATATACAGAAAATGTATCTTAGCGGGGGCGGCTCAATAAAAATGCGCGCTATTTATGAGCAGGAAGAGGGTAATATTGTTATTACTGCGCTGCCACATCAGGTATCCGGGGCCAAGTTGATGGAGCAAATCGCTGCGCAAATGTTGGCGAAAAAACTGCCCATGATTGAAGATTTGAGAGATGAGTCGGATCATGAAAATCCTACCCGCTTATTAATCATTCCAAAATCCAAGCGCATCGATGTCGATGCGGTTATGTCGCATTTATTTACCACGACGGATCTGGAAAAAAGCTATCGCGTTAATATGAACATGATAGGCATGGATGGCAAGCCAAAAGTCAAAGGACTCAGGGATATTCTCGTTGAATGGCTGGCCTTTCGTACAGAAACGGTACGACGACGTTTACAGTATCGCTTGGATAAAGTGCTGGCCCGGTTGCATATATTGGATGGCTTGTTAATCGCCTATCTGAATATTGATGAAGTGATCGCCATTATTCGTAGCGAAGATTATCCCAAGCCGGTATTGATGACACGGTTTGGGCTGACCGATATCCAGGCCGAAGCCATACTGGAATTAAAGCTAAGGCATCTGGCCAAGCTCGAAGAAATGAAGATTCGGGGTGAGCAGGATGCGCTGGAAAAAGAACGCGCTGCGCTGGAAAAAACCTTGGGTTCCAAGCTGTTGCTAAACCGCTTGATCAGAAAAGAAATTGAGCGTGATGCCGAGCAATATGGCGATGCTCGTCGTTCGCCGATTGTTGCAAGAATAGCAGCCGTTGCCTTGCAAACTACCGCATTAATCAGTAATGAACCGTTAACCATCATTTTGTCAGAAAAAGGCTGGATACGCGCGGCAAAAGGTCATGATATTGAGGTAGATAGTTTAAATTACCGTTCCGGGGACAGTTTTCTGGACGCAGTAAAAAGTCGCTCAACACAACCTGTTTATTTACTGGATTCTACCGGCCGTGCTTACAGTACTTCTGCCCACGATTTACCCTCAGCGAGAACGCAAGGTGAACCGTTAACCGGTCGACTTAATCCACCCGCCGGTTCAATGTTTACGCATTTGCTTGCCGGTAATCCTGATGACTGGTTTGTATTGGCCAGTCATTTTGGCTATGGTTTTAGAGTCCAGTTAAAAGAGCTGTCGAGCAAGAATAAGGCGGGTAAGTTATTGATTACCCTTCCCACGGGTGCCAAAGTCTTAAAACCTGTGCCTGTCCGTAATGAATCGGATTTGTTGGCAGTCGTTACCTTGCAAGGCCGCTTGTTGGTTTTTCCTGTAGCCGATTTACCGGCACTGGCACGCGGCAAAGGCAATAAACTGATACAGATTCCCGCAGTTGATCTGACGGCCGGCACGGATTATGTGGTTGCGGCCTTGGCGATACCTGAGAATAGCCCGTTAAAAGTGGTTTCAGGCAAACGGTTTTTAACACTGAAAACAGCGGATATAGAGCATTACACGAGCAGTCGTGCCAAAAGAGGATTGCATTTACCTCGGGGATTTCAGCGTGCTGAAAGCTTGGAATGTGAGTAGTATTTACATCGTTCCCACGCTTGCGCTGGTCGGGGTTTATAATTCCGACCAAAACGGTTGAAGTGGTAGGGTGCGCATCGCGCACCTAAAACCGCATCCACTAAACGGTTTTATTTGCGCGATGCGCACCCTACTAATCTTTGGAGTTATTTCAGCAAGACAAGCGACTCGACATGAACAAATCAATATGAGGGTTCATAATGAAAGACGAATATGATTTTTTCAATGCTGAGCGTGGGCGCTTTTATCATTCTGATGCGCAATTAAAAATCCCGGTTTATTTGGATCAAGATGTTGAAAGCTGGTTTGCCGAGAAGGCAAAAATTAAAGGCGTTAATCTACAGTCTTTAATCAATGAATTGTTGCGTAAAGATATATCGCTAATACAAGAGGTTATTGGTGAAGGATAAGCAATGTGGGTTAGTAACAACGTAACTCAACTATTTATAACTGATTAATGAGTTTTAGTTCTTGCGGATAAGGTGACAGGTAATAAGATTCTTCTATATAAGGATCGGGGGATTTACGGAAATGATGTTTAAGCAGGGTCAACGGGACAATCAGCGGTATTTCCCCCTCCCGATATCGCTCTATCACTTCACAAAGCTCCGCTTTATCATCGGTGCTTAATTCTTTTTTTAAGTAGCCCTGAATATGTTGCAACACATTAACGTGGTTACTGCGATTAACAACTATTTTAAGGGTATTCATTAACTGCGAAATATAGTGTTCGGCAATCTCCAGCAGATTATCTTTACTTAAACCGGCCAACAATTGCCCCAGTTCACGATAATCTGCGTGACTCATTATGATCAGTTTATGGCGGGCATGAAAATGAGTCAGTTTTTGAGCCGAAAGACCTTCTGCCAATAACTGTTGCCAACGATAGAGCACATAAACACGCTGGATAAAATTCTCACGCAAGCCAGGATCGCCAAGACGGCCTTCTTCTTCTACCGGCAGCAACGGATTATTGCGCATCATTTCCTGTGCGAAAATACCAAAACCTTCCCGGTGTGGCTGATTGCCCGAGTAAACCTTAACACGCTCCATGCCACAACTGGGCGAATCCTTTTTTAAAATATAACCGCATAACCCGGAATGACACTCTTTTTGTTGTACAGCAACGTCAAGCAAACGCTTTGTTAAATCCAGTTCCGGATTTTTAACCCCAACGCAACGGACGGCATCATCGGTTTTCACCAGATGAATGGTAGGCCGGGGTATACCTAAACCAATCGCCACTTCCGGGCAGAAGGGGTGAAAGTCAAAATATTGACTAAGTGTACCGACAATGTAGGCATCGCGTTTGTGGCTGCCATCAAAACGGACTTGTTCACCCAGTAAACAACTGCTAATACCGATAGGTATTTTTTTTATCATGTCTGTTGCTAGGGGATTCAAATTTTTTTCAGTCGCTGCGGTAAAAAATTCCATATTAAGGCGCCCGATTCCTTAAGCTCTTAAGGATTATCTCTTGTGGTTCTGCGATTGTTTCAGGTATCACAACCGGATTTACCGCCACGACCACAAGCCTTTTACTGGTTGGGATCATCATTTTATTAAATTTACGGTTTTTAAACCAGACGGCGACACGAAAACCCAGTAATAAAACAATCAGGATTAAATAAAACAAAGGTTCCGCCAGATTGCCTTTGAGTTGCCAGTAGTAATGAAGAATGCCGGCAATTGCAGCAACATAAATATACCGATGAAGTTTTTTCCAGGTTTTACCCATGCGCTTTTTAGCCCATTTTGGCGATGATAGCGCTAATAAAAAAACAATGGTATAGGCTAATATTCCAAGCCAAATATAAGAACTTTCAATAATATCAGTGCCAATAATGCCCCACTTCAGACCATGATCCAGCAGTAAATAGGCCAGTAAATGCAAGGTCGCATAAAAGAAAGCATACAAGCCTAACAATTGCCGATAATCGGTCATGCCACGCCATTTTGTAATCGTTTGAACTGGTGTAATAGCCAGTGTCAGCCATAAGAAACGCAATGACCAATCGCCCAAGCGAATATGTAGCGCTTGAATGGGATTTGAGCCTAAATTGTCGAAAGCAATATCAATAAACAACCATACCAAGGGTAATAAACCAGCGATTATCGTTAAAGACCATAAATTGTTGAATCGTAAAACCATCAGAAAAAATGCCGTAAATCCATATCGTTATACATTGAAGCTACTTGTTCACCATAGCCATTAAATAATTCAGTTTGCCGACGTGGCGTAAAAAAACTGCCACCTAATTGGCGCTCGGTGTTTTGGCTCCAACGCGGGTGGGCAACCGTCGGATTTACATTGCCGTAAAAACCATAGTCATTAGGTGCAAATTTATTCCATGTTGTAACGGGCGGTCTTTTTAATAACTCAATTTTTACAATCGCTTTAATGCTTTTAAAGCCGTATTTCCAAGGCACAACCAAGCGCAAGGGCGCACCATTTTGCTTGGGCAGCGTATCGCCGTACATGCCAACCGCCAATATTGTCAACGGATGCATGGCTTCATCAATGCGTAAACCTTCGATATAGGGCCATTCCAGCATGGTGTTGCTAAGTTGATTGGGCATTGCTTTGGGCTGATAAACGGCGGTAAATTTTACAAAATGGGCCGTTGACAACGGTTTAACCATTTTTAATAAACTACCCAGCGAAAAACCAACCCAAGGCACAACCATTGACCACGCTTCGACACAGCGAAGACGATAGATATATTCTTGAAGCGACTGCTGACGCAAAATATCTTCCAAATAATAAGTGCCCGGCTTTTCCACTTCACCGCTGATCTCTACAGACCATGGGTCTGTAATCAAATTTTGAGCCAGGCTTGTTGAATCTTCTTTATTAAACGAGAACTCATAATAATTCGTGTAATTTTTGATGAGTTCAGCAGGCGTAAGGGTCAACGAATCAGATGAAAAATTGCCTTTGGGCAAATCTCCCCACACCGATTTATTGTTGGCCAATGTCGGCGAAATACCTGTACCGGCAATTAGGGTCGCCAACATTCCTTTAATGACCTGACGACGGTTCTTAAAAACCAACGGATCAGTAATTTCACTGGACGGAATGTCTTTTTTTGTTTTTATTATCATCGCTGAAGTTATTAACAGTCAATCAGTCTATCTATCTATGAAGCGTGCAAATCGCCACCGCTTATTTATTGTTTTTTTCCTTTAGGTATCCGGCTCAATAATTTTTTGAATTTAAGTTCAGTAATAAATGCCAATGAAAAAAGCTGTATAAAATTTTCAGCTTCAATTAAATCAAGGCCAATATGTTCAGGAACCGCTACTTGTCGAGTTCCAAACAGCCGGTCCCAAACTGAAAAAACAATTCCGTAATTACTATCGTGCTCTTTACGCAAGGTTGAATGATGTGTTCTATGTAATGACGGCGTAATAAATACTTGCGAAATGACCTCTTCATTTTTAACGCGAATATTGGCATGATGAAACAATACAAAAAACAACTCGACAATTTCAATAGAAAGTACCAGGTACGCATTTACGCCAATGACCACTACAAATACACATTTGTAAATAATTTCCAGCAACAAATCAAAAACGTGAAAGCGAAAGCCGGTAGAAACATGAAAGCCTTTATCACTATGATGCACTTTATGAAATCTCCACAGATACTCGTATTTGTGGCTGGCAACGTGCCAGAGATAAATGGCCAAATCAAAAAAAGCAAATGCCAGCAACCATTTAAGCGGGCCATTATCCAGGCCGCTTAATAATCCGTAAGAGGCAAATTGTTGCGCGACAATAAATAACGATGAGGCTCTTAATACGGTCAGAATAACGTTGTTAACCAAAAATGCAGTGGTGTTGGTAACAAACGATTCCTTAAATGTCTTCTGGGAAAATTCACGAAAAGGATGACGTTTTTCGATAATGATTAATAAAATAAAAGCAGCTATGGCTAGACCAAATAATGCTTCATTAAAAAACATACCACCGTCAGGGCTGGCATTATCAGTTGCATTCATAAATCTGCCTTAATAGTTAGTATGGTTTTATTAAACATTAATTACTTATTCTGGCTGGCGTTTAATAAATCGTTTAACTCTTTAATTTCATTACTGGCGTTAACCTGGTTCGTTATATCATATTGCACGCCCAAATAATAAATGACTCGATGTTTTTTATCGAACAGGGGCGTTATTTTTAAACGATTAAAAAACAAGGTGCCGTCTTTTTTATAATTACGCAATGTGACTTCAACGCCTTCGTGATTTTTCATGGCCTCAGCAATTTGATAACGCCCTTCCTGGTCTCTATCGTCACCCTGAAGAAAACGGCAGTTATAACCAACGGTTTCTTCCTGATTGTAGCCCGTCAAACGCTCAAACGCTTTGTTTGCGTAAACGATGGGGGAGCCTTCCAAATCAGGATCCGCCAAAGTAACACCATTCACACATTCATCTAAAATAGCGGAAAGTATTTGCGGAATAAGACCGCTATCTTTTTCAACAATAAAAGGCATATTTTAATTCCAATTCATATAATAATTTCGAAGCGACCGGCTATTAGCCCGGAACAGCTGTTAGTAAATTTTTAATATTTTCAACCGTATTTTCTGCGCCATCTTCAATTGCAGATCGAATCAATTTTTGAAAGGGACGCATAAAAACGTCAATTTCCGGCAATTCGAAACGAAAGGTCAATCGAGTATGTTTTTGCTCGCTACTTTCTAAAAAATAACTGTGTATATAGGGCTCGGTGATGCCTTTAAAGATAAGCGTTATAGAGGGTTGATAGTGGGTGATTTCAAAAATAGATTCAACTTTTGTACCGTTGTCTTCACGAATTTGCTTTGCTTTGGCTCCGACAAAAACATGGTTGCCATCCAGAGGTTCAAATTCAACAACCTCTAGTGCCCATTTAGGGTAATTATCATAAAAATGCTCACCAATATAATAAAATACATCGTTAATCGATCTGTTGATTTCAATGTTTGCTTCACCAGCAATTGGCTTGGATGAATCAAGCGAAAATTTAATTTGCACTGCAATACCCCTCCCAGTTGAAATCATTACTCAACCTAATTATTGATTTTATAAAAGCTCCCTGCAGAAATAAGACGACTACTTTAATTTTATTATTTTTAAGTTAAATCTGCCTTTAATAGAACTATATATCTTTATAGTACCTTAACTTTTATAACATGCAAATCAAATCCGGTAAAAAAAGCCGGTTATCCTGTCGGGTAAAAGTTAAGTTATTCGTTTTTAATAAAATCAGCCGCAAAGGTAAGTTATGGGCTAATAGCAAATAAAATTCCTGTTCTCATAAAAGGTAGCGTACATTAGCCTTTTGCCACTGTAAAGTCATGCAAAAATTTGACTCTTCTTAAATTTATGTAAAATTATAAAGATATTTTTTACAGAATTTTTATGCATCCTCGCGGCTTATGACATTTAAAATCCTTTTTTATATTTTTTTTATGACACTCAATACAACAAATCAGGCTAATTCAGCATCAGAAAAAACCCTGCCACTTTGCCGGGATAGCCCTAACTGTGTTTCCAGTCAGGCGCAAGATGCCCCCCATTTCATTGAGCCTTTTAAAATAAAAGGTCAACCCAGCGAGGCATGGCAAGCGTTAAAACAAGCGCTTAACAGCCAAAGTCGCATGGTGATTACCCATGAAACCAATGATACGCTTCATGCCGAAGCTACCAGTTTGGTGTTTCGGTTTGTGGACGATATCAATGTGATTCTTGATGCTGAAAAGCGTTTAATTCATATTCGCTCTGCCTCACGTACCGGCCATAGTGACTTTGGTGTTAATCGCAAACGACTGGAAGCGCTGCGTTTGCAACTACAAAAAGCGCGTGTGATAGAATAATCATTAAATCACCTTCCCCTTTTATCACCCGAGCCATCAATGACCCGCTACACAAATTCACTGTTTATTTTCCGTCGTGATTTGCGTTTGCATGACAATACCGCACTTAATGAAGCGCTACGCCTTTCCCAACAGGTATTACCCTGCTTCATTTTTGATCCCAGGCAAATAGAACCGCATCCTTATCAGAGCAAACCGGCACTGCAATTTATGTTGCAGTCTATTACCGACCTTGAACAGCAGTTGCAAATAGCCGGTGGTAAACTGGGGCTTTATCATGCCTTGCCTGAGCAAGTTATTCGTAGCGTATTGGAGCAGCAGCACATACAGGCTGTGTTTATCAATCGCGATTACACGCCCTTTAGCAGGCAGCGTGATGCCGAGTTGGCAGACGTATGCAATAAATTGGGGGTAAGCTTATACATTCTGGCTGATGCGCTACTCAATGAACCAGAGCAAGCGCTTAAAAACGACCAAACACCCTATAAAGTTTTTACAGCGTTTTATAATAACGCAAGGCAGTTTCCTGTTGCCTTACCGCAGGCATTAACCAATATCCATTGGTTGCCATCCGCATCTGAATTCACTATCGACCAGCTGGGTTTATCATTAACGGAAGCCAAACCGGATGTTATTCAAGGCGGTCGTAACCAGGCGCTTGCCATGCTTGATCAGCTCAATAAACAGGCCGATTATCAGCATACGCGTGATTTTCCTGCGCTGGATGCGACCAGCAAGCTTTCTGCGCATCTTAAATTTGGCACCTGTTCAGTGCGGGAAATTTATTATGCAATTACTGAAGCGCTGGGAAGCGAACACCCCTTGTTAAGGCAGTTGTACTGGCGGGATTTTTTTACGCATATTGCTTATCATTTTCCACAGGTTTTTGGCAGAGCATTTTTGGATAAATTTGCCACTCTGCACTGGGATAATAACCGCGATTATTTTCAGGCCTGGGCCGAAGGTAGAACCGGCTTTCCGATTGTTGATGCCGGCATGCGTGAATTGAATGCCACAGGCTTTATGCACAACCGGCTGAGAATTATAGTGGCATCTTTTTTGGTTAAAGATTTGCATGTCAGCTGGCGTTGGGGCGAGCGTTATTTTGCCCAACATCTGATCGATTATGATCCCTGTGTCAATAACGGTAATTGGCAATGGGCAGCCTCAACCGGCTGTGATGCACAGCCTTATTTCAGGATATTTAACCCTTGGCTACAACAGCAAAAATTTGATGCCGATTGCCGGTACATTTATCACTGGATACCGGAACTTAAAGCACTACCACCGAAAACCATCCATCAATGGGATAAAAAACACCAGCTCTGCAAATATCCGGCACCGATCATTGATCACTCCCAGGAAAGCCAACTAACCAAAGCGTGGTTTAAAGAATCCATTATTAGTCAGAATTAGATTTAATTAATCCTCAAACAATGCCTGATACGCGCGTGCTGATTGTTCCGGTTGGCTCTCAAACAATCCGCCGATAACCGCCAAAAAATCAGCACCGGCCGCCAATAATGGCGCACCATTTTCCGGTAAAATACCGCCTATGGCGACAAGAGGGATGGTCAATAAAAGCTTGGCTTGTCGCAAGGTTTCAATCTGTGCAGGTGCCGCCAGTGGTTTTGATGTAGACGGAAAAAACCGACCAAAAGCCACATAAGTCGCTCCTTGGTTTTGTGCGTCCAGCGCCTGCTCGACAAAGTTATAACAGGAGACGCCGATGATGGCATCAGCACCCAAGCGTCTTCTTGCCTGCGCAATAGCGCCGTCTTCTTTGCCGATATGAACGCCATCCGCACCTACACTGGCAGCCAGTTCAGCGTCATCGTTAATAATCAACGGAACCTGATGCTGATGGCAGATTTTAACCAGTTCGCTGGCCAAAAAAACGGCATCAAGCGGATTTTTATCACGATACTGCACAATCACAGCGCCGCCTTTAATCGCCGAAATAACGTCGTTAATAATGGCATCGCCGGATTTATTATCCGTTTGGGTAATGGCGTAAAGTCCTCGTGCCGGAAATCTCACGTGTCTTCCTCCATCCAGAAAAACCGGTTGGGAATAAGCTGGCCTCGACCCGGTTGATAAGCACTGTTTAATGAATTCCAGGTATATTCCTGCGCCTCCATAACCGCTTGAATAGGCTCCAGACCATGCGCCATAAGGGCCGCAATGCTGGTAGCCAAGGTGCAACCAGAACCGTGATAGCTGGCTGGTAATCGATCCCAAGTATAGGTTTCCCAGCAACGGTTGTCATGAAACAGTTGATTGCTGACTGAGGGTGTCGATTCATGGGTGCCGGTAATCAGCGCATAGTCACAACCTTGCTCCAGTAATTCCAGCCCACATTCATCCAATTCATCATAGCCTGCAAGCCTGCGTGCCTCTTCACTGTTGGGTGTTAAGACGGTAGTGCAGGGCAGTAATAAATCGACAATAGTGGCAATTAATCTATCATTGGATAATTCGGTGCCACCCCCCGCAGCCAGTACCGGATCAAAAACAACCGGAATGTGCGGATGTTGTTTTAAAATCGCATAGATCGCTATGGCTGTTTCATGATGACCGATTAAGCCAATTTTAAAAACATTAACAGGTAAATCATCCAGCAAGGTGTTGGCCTGACTGATAATGTTTTCCGGACTTTGTGGAATCAGCTTTTTTACATTACGGGTATCTTGCTCGGTCAAGGCCGTAATAACACTGGCTGAATGACACTGATGACTCACCAGCGTTTCAATATCTGCCTGTATCCCGGCACCACCGCTGGGATCATGGCCGGAAAATGAGAGTACAACGGGACGGTTAGAGGACATGGGGCTTCCTTGAAAATAATAACGGATAATGCTTTAAATTTTTTGATTATACATTTTAGAATTGTTCTACACTCTTTTAAATTAAATTGCTTTTTACCAATGTCTTTAATCTGTGTATTATTTGGGCAACATATTTTTAGGGTCACCCGTTTTCCGGTTAATGGATTTTCAATATATAAAAGATAGTATTTCTTCCTCGCCTGCATTGGTTCTGGAGACCGGTGAGATTATTAACACGTTAAAAACATTAAACACCTTACGCCATCGGTGCGGCTGTAAGGTTTTATATTCAATCAAGTCCCTGCCTTTAACTTCGATTCTGGAGCTTGCAAAACCCTTTGTTGACGGTTTTTCGGTCAGTTCTTTGTTTGAAGCGCGACTGGCTACCGAGATCTTGGCAGGGCAGGGCGGTATTCATTTAACCACACCAGGGATAAGACCTGATGAGTTTGAGGATATGTCGCGTTTACTGACGCATATCAGTTTTAATTCGTTAACCCAGTATCAGCGTTTTGCGGCGACTTGCTCTGTACAAACCTCGGTTGGTTTGCGTGTTAATCCCAAGTTATCATTTCTTAAGGATGACCGCTTTGATCCTTGTCGAACCTATTCAAAATTGGGTGTTGATATTGATGACTTGTGGCAATCGTCTTGCCTTGATCAGGTTAAAGGATTGCATATCCATAATGTTTTTTCTGTAACCGACTTGACGCCGTTAATTAAGACAGTAGAGAAACTGCGCAGTTATTTTGGTAAAAGCCTGGCTCAACTAGACTGGCTGAATCTGGGTGGTGGTTATTTGTTTAATCAAATTAAAGATCACCGCCCGTTTATTGACTTGGTAAACCAGTTAAAAAAAGACTTTGATCTTGATGTTTATATTGAACCGGGCAAAGCGGTCGTTGGTCATGCCGGCTATTTAGTGACCACGGTTATTGATTGTTTTGTCAGTGACGGTAAAACCATTGCCATACTGGATACCTCCGTTAATCATAATCCGGAAGTGTTTGAATATCAGCGCCAGCCTGAATGTCATGAACATGATCCTAAGGGAAACTGCCCGGCTATTTTAGCGGGCAGCACTTGTCTGGCGGGTGATGTATTCGGGGAATATCGTTTTAATAAACCTCTGGCAGTTGGCGATAAATTGGTTTTTAAAAATGTGGGTGCGTACAGTCTGGTTAAAGCCAACCGCTTTAATGGTTACAATCTACCGGATATTTATGGTTATCAAGACCGGAAAATACAGAAATTGAAACACAGCCCCTATCAGGATTATCGCCAGCAATGGCTGGCAGATTGATAGCAACTAAAATAAGGAAAAGTAAACATGCAAGCAATTCTAATGACAGCCGTTGGTGAAGCGGATGTTTTAATCTGTCAGGAACTACAAGAACCTGAAATTTCAACCGCAACTGAGATTAAAGTTAAATTGCAAGCGGCAGGTGTTAATCCAGTCGATACAAAAGTCAGACGTCATGGCGTGTTTTATGATCAACCGTTACCTGCGGTATTGGGGTGTGATGGTGCCGGCATTGTTGTCGAAACGGGCGTCGGTGTCAGTCAATTTAAGGTCGGCGATCAGGTCTGGTTTTGTAATGGCGGACTGGGTCGCGAGCAAGGTAACTATGCCGAATATACCGTGCTTGATGAACGCTGGATTAGCTTGAGTCCCAAGACTTTTTCATTTGTTGAAGCGGCTGCAGCACCCTTGGTATTGATTACTGCGTGGGGCGCTTTGTTTGATAGAGGCGGTTTACAGGCCGGACAAACGGTGTTGATTCATGCGGGGGCAGGCGGTGTTGGGCATGTGGCGATACAATTGGCTAAACTGAAAGGCGCCAGAGTCATTGCTACGGTAAGCTCTGCACAAAAAGCGGACTTTGTAAAAAGCCTGGGCGCTGATGAAGCTGTTATTTATACGCCAAACGGTTTTGTCGATGCAGTCAACGAGCTTACCGGCGGCAAAGGTGCCGATCTGGTTTTTGATACGGTAGGCGCTGAGGTATTTAAAGAAAGTATCACCGCAACGGCTCATTTTGGACGCTTGATAACGTTGCTGGATCCGGGTGAGTTGAACCTGAGTGAAGCCAGAATGCGTAATTTACTGATTGGTTTTGAGTTGATGCTAACACCGATGCTAAGAGATCTGCCTGATGCCCGAGACAAACATGTCGACATTTTAAATCAATGCGCACAATGGGCTGATAAAGGCCTGTTAAAGCTTCATGTCGGTCAACAGTTACCCTTAAAAGAAGCGGCTGTTGCACATCAGTTAATCGAAGCCGGCCATACCACCGGAAAAATTGTTTTAACTATGTAAGGAAATAATGCCATCGTCTATTCATACTGTTCCGACTTAAGTTGAAATATGAGAGCTCGCCAAGTCGGTTCATTTAATGTTCATTTTATAGCGTTACAGTCATGGTTACTGAATCCCGTCATCCTGATTTATGTATAATGGAGAGAATATAGGGATGATGATTTAAATTATTAATTTATAAAAGGCTATGGCAGAAAAAACAAGCAGGCGCGGCTCCCGATACGGCAACAAAAAACCGGTAAAAAAATCAGGCAATCATTGGTTTAGAAACCTGTTTCTGATTTTTTCAGCAGTCGGTTTATTTATGTTTATCAGTTATCTGGGCTATCTGGATTATAACGTTCGTAATCAATTTGAGGGTAAACGCTGGGCCATTCCTGCACGGGTTTATGCCAGTCCTGTTGAGCTTTATGCGGGCTACGCATTGCCTCCTGAAAAATTTGAAGCCTTGTTAAACATGCTGCATTACCGACAAGATGCCGAGTTATCAGTAGAAGGAACCTACTTTAAAGAAGGTTCACAAATTAGTGTAAAAACGCGTGATTTTGCTTTTTGGGATCAACATCAACCCAGCATACAGATGTCGCTGAGCTTTACCGATATAGGCATAGAATCTATTACGGACATAACAAAATCTGAAGAGGTTGCCATTGTCCGTATGGATCCCGTGCAAATTGGCAGTTTTTATCCCACAATTAAAGAAGACAGGGTACTCATCAAGCTCGAAGAAGCGCCGGACTCTCTGATTAAAGGGCTGCTTGCTTCCGAAGACCGCGATTTTTATCAGCATTTTGGCGTTTCATTGAAGGGTATTGCCAGAGCGATGTGGACTAATGTTCGCGCTGGCGGTATGGTACAAGGAGGCAGTACCATCACTCAACAGTTGGTTAAAAACTTTTATTTAACCAATGAACGGCGATTGTCCCGTAAAGTTAAAGAAGCCTTAATGGCACTGATTTTAGAATACCGCTACAGTAAAAACGAGATTCTGGAAGCCTATTTGAATGAAATATATTTAGGTCAAAATGGCTCAAGCGCTGTTCATGGCTTTGGCCTGGCCAGTGAGTTCTATTTTGGCAGCACCTTAAAAGATCTCCCGTTGGAGCAGGTCGCCTCCTTGGTAGCCTTGGTGCGTGGCCCCTCTGAATATGATCCCCGACGGTTTCCTGATCGTGCCTTGCAACGGCGTAATCTGGTGCTTGAGCAAATGGCAACAGAAGGCTATTTATCCAAGGATCAAGCCACTCAAGCCATCGCCAAACCATTAAGTGTCATTCCTCGCATGCAGCGTTCATCTAATCGCTATCCTGGTTTTCTTGATCTCGTCAAGCGGCAATTAAAGCAGGATTATCGTGAAGAAGACTTAACCTCTCAGGGGCTAAGAATTTTTACTACGCTGGATACGCAAGTTCAGGATGTCTTGGAAAAGACCGTTGAGACTAAGTTAAAACAACTTGAAAAATCGGCGCACATCAATGATCTTGACACAGCGGTCATCGTTACCCGTCGCGATAGTGGCGAGGTTACCGCTTTAACCAGTGGTCGTGAAAATATGGCAGGTGGCTTTAATCGTGCATTAGATGCAGTGCGCCCTATCGGTTCCTTAATCAAACCGGCGGTTTATTTGACGGCTCTGCAATATCCTGATAAATATACCATTACCACACGCATAAGCGACTCTACCATTGTGGTTAAGGGGCAAAATGGCACCGACTGGATTCCTAAAAACTATGATCATAAAGAACATGGCAGCATCGCTTTACATACCGCATTAGCGAAATCTTACAACCTGGCCACTGTCCGTATCGGTATGGATGTTGGCGTAGCCAGCGTCGCCAAAACCTTAAAAAATATGGGCGTCACCCGGCCGTTTGATCTGTATCCTTCTTTATTACTGGGAGCCGCATCACTGACACCCATAGAAGTGACCCAGATGTATCAAACGCTGGCTGGGGATGGTTTTTCAACCCCTATTAAAAGCATTAGAGCGGTCGTTGATACCGATGGTAAACAGTTACAAAGTTATCCCTTTACCGTTAAACAGGCTGTCGATCCAGCGGCAACATATATCGTCAATACCATCTTGCAGGAAGTGATGCATGAAGGTACAGGAAAAGCGGCCTATTCGTCGTTCCCTAAAGATTATGGTTTGGTCGGTAAAACCGGCACCACCAATGATGCCAAAGATAGCTGGTTTGCCGGATACACGGGCGATTATTTATCCGTTGTCTGGGTTGGCAGGGATGATAATAAACCGATTGGGTTAACCGGTGCCACCGGGGCGCTGCCTCTCTGGGTCGCATTAATGCAACAAATATCAACCCAAGCAGTGAACTTGATTCCACCTGATAATGTCAAGTTAGTCTGGGTTGAGCCGGGTAGTGGTTTGTTAACGAAACAAGGCTGCGGAGGCGGCAAGCAATATCCCTACATTTCGGGATCAGAGCCAACGACTTACTCAGGTTGCGGACAAGAGGATAAATCGTGGTTTGAAGATTTTTTACCTGGCGATACCGAACAAACCGAGCCTGGACAAACTGAAAGTGCACCTAACCCCAGCGAACCGCAACCCCAATGAATTCTAAAAGAGCATCTATGATTAAAATGATTATTTTTCGCCTGATTTTTTTGACTTTCTTTTTTATTAATAGCGCCAGTTATGCAGCAGACGAACCCGTCAAACAGTTGCAAGCATTTTTAAAGGCATCAAAGTCATTGACCGCTGATTTTAAACAAGTATTAATTAATGAAGCGGGCGATCCTTATCAAACCAGTTACGGTATTTTTTATCTGCAACGACCTGGAAAATTTCGCTGGGATTATTTAAAACCGTTTCAGCAACAAATTGTCTCCACTTCCGGAAAAGTCTGGTTTTACGATACCGATTTGGAACAAGTCACTATTAAAAAACTCGATGAGTCGGTCGGCTCAACACCTGCCTTATTGTTAAGTGGCAATATATCGCTGGATGATAATTTTACCATGCAAGATCAAGGTGTTGATGGCGACATGCAATGGATTAAATTATTACCCAAAAATCAGGAAAGCAGCTTTAAATATATTTTAATCGGTTTAAATAAAGGCTCGTTGGGCGGAATGGAGTTGAGTGATAATTTCGGTCAACTAACCCGTATCTATTTCTCCAATGTATTGCTTAACCCACCGATAAAACCGACTGTATTTGAATTTAAAGCCCCCAAGGGAGCCGATGTGTTTTCTGATTAAACAGGCTTTTTATTCACCACGAAGATATTCACCACGAAGACACGAAGGACACGAAGAAAGAAAAAACTTCGTGTCCTTCGTGGTGGAAGCTTTTAAAACTTCGTGTCCTTCGTGGTGAAAAGCTTTTAAAGCCAAAGGCACAATCCTTTAACCTTCTTTTTTGCACTTGCCTCTCAATGTTCGATGATTTAACCAAGCCATTGGCTGATAGAATGCGGCCACAATCGCTGGACGATTACGTAGGTCAACACCATATTCTAAAATCCGGCAAACCACTCTACGAAGCAGTGGTATCTGGTCGCCTGCATTCCATGATTTTCTGGGGGCCGCCAGGAACCGGTAAAACGACACTGGCACGATTAATCGCCCTGCATTCTGATGCCGAGTTTATGCCGATTTCTGCGGTATTATCCGGTGTTAAGGAAATCAGGGCCGCTGTCAGTGCAGCTAAAAAAATCCAGCTTGAACAACATCGACGTACTATTTTATTTGTCGACGAAGTGCATCGCTTTAATAAATCACAACAAGATGCTTTCCTACCGCATGTAGAAGATGGCACTGTTTATTTTGTCGGTGCGACTACTGAAAATCCCTCTTTTGCCCTTAATAACGCCTTGTTATCACGCGCTCGCGTTTATGTGCTTAATGCGCTAACCAGTAATGACTTAAGAGACGTTATAGATAAGGCGTTACATGATAGCCATAGAGGTCTGGGCAGTCTGGGCATTGAAATGGCCGATGACATTAAACAGCAATTTGCCGAAGCCGCTGACGGCGATGCCAGAAGATTACTCAATCTACTTGAAATAGCGGTAGAGCTTGCCGCTGCAAAAGATAGCCATGTGATTAATGAAGCGTGCGCCAGAGAAGTGCTTTCCGGCGGCGTTAGACGCTTTGATAATCAAGGTGAAGAGTTTTATAACCAGATTTCAGCCCTGCATAAATCGGTAAGAGGCAGTTCACCGGATGCTGCACTTTATTGGTTATGCCGCATGATGGATGGGGGTTGTGACTTAAGCTATTTGGCCAGACGTATTGTTAGAATAGCTTCTGAAGACATTGGCAATGCCGACCCCCGAGCTTTGCAGATTGCCATTAATGCCTGGGAAGCCCAAGAACGTCTAGGTAGTCCGGAAGGTGAACTGGCCTTGGCGCAAGCTATTGTTTATATGGCTTGTGCGCCTAAAAGTAATGCTGTTTATAAAGCGTACAACGCCGCCATGCGCGATGCCAAGCAAAGCGGCAGTCTGGGGGTACCGGTGCATTTAAGAAATGCACCCACCCAACTCATGAAATCCCTGGATTATGGCAAAGCCTATCGTTACGCCCATGATGAGCCGGAAGCCTATGCCGCCGGTGAAAATTATTTTCCGGATCAACTGGCAGGAACGCGTTATTACCAGCCAGTTGATCGAGGTCTGGAAATAAAAATCAAGGAAAAATTAAGGCATTTGCAATCGTTGGATAAGAGGAATGGGTAGGATTGAGACAGGAAGCTCTACATGAACATTTTTCATTTGAAACTCATCTTAAAAGTAATTACAATGTAATCACCCCGCTTTTAAAAAAGATGAGTAAACTATGCCACACTTAATCAAAATAGGAAATTCTCAGGGAATCAGAATTCCGCAACCACTTATTAAACAAGCCAACCTTCAAAACAAAGAATTTGAAATTCAAGTCGTCGATAACGGTTTATTAATCACCCCCATAAAAAGTGCAAGAAAAGGCTGGAAAGAGCAGTTTAAAAGCATTGCAGCATCTCAAATTGAGCAAGATTTTAAAGAAACCAACAGGAATCTTGATCATTCTTCAGAGCTTGCCACTGGAGAGGCGTGGGAATGGTAGTTAATCGGTTTGACGTTTATCTCATCGAACTTGATCCAGCCATTGGCAGTGAAATTAAAAAAACAAGACCCTGTGTCATTGTTTCACCCAATGAAATGAATTGCCTAAAAACTGTTTTAATCGCCCCCATGACTACCAAAGGATTTCAGGCACCCTCAAGAGTTGAGCTTCAGTTTCAAGATAATACCGGCCTTATTTTACTGGATCAATTAAGGTCAGTCGACAAATCCAGGCTCATTAAAAAACTGGGGACTGTGGACTCAAAAACGCAAAAAATAATTTCTTCAACCTTAGTCAATATTTTTGAGATTTAAGCAAGTAGCCCGCATGAAGCAACGCGGAATGCGGGTGAGTGTCGCGTCTAATAATTTATCCATGCTATCGAGCTGATGCAATGTTTCAACAGGCATAGTTGTAGGTGATGTGCCCATCTCATCTTGTGCAAGGGAAATTCGGGAAAAGAGAAGCTAGATGATAAAAGCTAAAGCAAGAAATCGGATCATGACATCCTTTAGTTATGTGGTTAATGTTTATCTTTGATATGTTTTTCAATAAAGGCGCTCAGCAAGTAGCCTCGATGTAACTTAGTGGAATCGAGGATAATCGGAGCCCATCACCCTCGATTCCGTTTCACTCCATCAAGGCTACTTGCTACCAGGATTATCCTGGGCGCATAGCACTTAGGGCGCAATAGGCGGTAGCCGTATTGCGCCGTATGTTGAATCAACACATAAAACTTACTCAACACTTTACGCGCAGAATAACAGGTTCAGGATCAACCAATCCTGTAATCATCCTCCAGCAATTTCGCATGGGCTGCAGCCAGCCTGGCGATGGGGATGCGGGGTGCCGAGCAGGAGACATAATCCAGTTTAATATGGTGACAGAAGCGAATCGATTGCGGATGCCCGCCTTGTTCACCACAAATGCCTATGCTGATATCGGGGCGGGTTTTTCGTCCGGAATCAGCGGTCATTTTCATTAGCTGACCGACACCTTTTGCATCAAGGACTTCAAATGGATTGTCTTCAAGTAAGCCGATTTCATTGTAAAGCGGTAAAAATTTGTTTTCTGCATCTTCGCGTGAAAACGAGAAGGTTGCCTGGGTTAAGTCATTGGTACCAAAAGAGAAGAATTCGGCCACTTGCGCCAATTCCCCTGCACGGGTGCAGGCTCTGACGGTTTCTACCATGGTTCCGAATTTAAATTTAAGGGCAATACCGTATTGACTTTCAACTTCCTGTTGAATTTGGTCGACGAAGGCTTTTACTTTTAGCAATTCCTGTAAGGTAATAACCTGGGGCACCATGATTTCAGGCAAAATCGATGTACCTTGTTTAGTGCAGAGCGCAGCCGCTTCAAGAATTGATCGAATTTGCATTTGGTAAATTTCCGGATACGACATACCAAGACGCACCCCACGGTGACCCAGCATGGGATTTACTTCATACAATTCTTTGACCTTCTTAAGCATCAATTCCTTTTTGGCAATTGCTTTATTGATGACTTCTTCATTTAGGTGATTAAACGGTGCCGGTAATAAGGTATGGTCGCCCACAGTATCCAAGGCGACCTGCTGGCCCTGAACTATCACTTTATAGAGATTTAAGGCTTTTATTTCATCTTCCAGTTGATGCTCACTGGGCAAGAATTCATGCATAGGCGGATCCAGCAAGCGAACCGTTACCGGATAAGGGGACATGGCTTCAAAGATTTGTTTAAAGTCATCACGCTGAATGGGAAATAATTTTTCCAGCGCTTCCTGCCTGGCTTCTTTGCTGTCCGCCAGAATCATATCAATCACTAACGGCAGACGATCTGAGGCATTAAACATGCGTTCGGTACGGCACAGACCAATACCGGTTGCGCCATAACTGACCGCCATGCGTGCGCGTTCCGGGGTGTCAACATTGGCATGGACTTCCAATTCTGCAATCTGATCGGCCCAAGACAATAAGGTTTTTAACTCTTCTGAAAATGAGGGTTCAATGGTTGCAATTTTACCTAGATAAATAAGTCCGGTGCTGCCATCAATGGTGATGATATCGCCTTCGCGAATGTGCAGGTCGCCAATAACAGCTTGGCGGGTACGCACATCTATTTTTATGTCTTCAGCACCGGCAATACAGGCTTTGCCCATGCCTCGGGCAACCACTGCCGCATGGGAGGTTTTGCCGCCGCGACTGGTCAAAATACCTTGGGCTGCAAAAAAGCCATGGATATCTTCAGGCTTGGTTTCTTCCCGCAGTAAAATAACCAACTCTCCGGCACGGCCCATTAATTCGGCGGTATCGGCATCAAATACACATTTTCCGAAAGCGGCACCCGGCGAAGCGGGTAACCCTTGAGCCACCGGTTTGGCTTTATTTTCCGGATCCAGTTGTGGATGTAACAACTGCTCCAATAATTCCGGGTTGATGCGCAATAAAGCTTGTTCCTTGCTAATCAGGTCTTCGGCTACCATCTCCACAGAGGTGCGCACCATTGCCGTGGCGTTCATTTTTCCGTTACGGGTTTGCAGGCAGTACAATATACCGCCTTGAATGGTGTATTCGTAATCCTGAACTTCTTGGTAATGGGTTTCAAGTTTATTGCGTAACTCAACTAGTTGCCGATAAAGATCGGGCATTTCATGAGCAAGTTCATGTACTGGTTTTGGCGTGCGAATACCGGCAACCACATCTTCACCTTGTGCATTAACCAGATATTCTCCATACATTTCATTAGCACCGGTTCCTGGATTGCGGGTAAAGCCAACACCGGTTGCACAATCGTTGCCCATATTACCAAACACCATGGCAACCACATTGACTGCAGTTCCGTTAGCCATTTTGGGAGTGATATGAAATTCGCGCCGGTAATCGACAGCGCGTTTTCCTGTCCAGGAATTGAATACCGCTTTAATAGATAATTCTAATTGCTCATAAACATCTTCAGGGAAGGGCTTGCCGGTTACTTCCAGAACTACCTGTAAAAACAGTTCACTGATTTGGCGTAAATGGTCGGCATCCAGACCTATGTCCGCTTTAACGCCTGCTTGTTTTTTGATTGCGGCAAAATGCAGGTCAAATTTTTCATCATCAATACCTAGGGCAACCTTGCCGAATAGCTGGATAAAACGGCGGTATGCATCATAAGCAAAACGGGGGTCACCCGTTTGTGCAATCAGGCCCTTCAACGTCTGGGTATTTAAGCCTAAATTTAGGATAGTATCCATCATCCCTGGCATTGAAATAGCCGAACCTGAGCGCACTGATACTAACAAGGGATTGTGGCTGTGACCAAACTGTTTGCCTGAAAGCGCTTCGACCTCTGAAATATGAGCTTTAACATCGTCCAGTAATGTTTCGGGCAAGTGATGGTTTTCAAGATAATCGAGGCAAGCTTGGGTAGTAATGACAAATCCGGGCGGGACGTTGAGTCCTATCTGGGTCATTTCGCAAAGATTGGCACCTTTACCGCCCAACAGTACTTTATTTTTTCCATCGCCTTTTTGGAATGAATAAATATATTTTTCAGTCATGTTTTTTCCCAAAGTTGAATAAATGAAGAAGATATCCGGATAATTTTAGTGTGTGATTTTTTTTGGCTCTATGTGAATCGTAGTAGGTAAATAATAAAATAGCGATAGTTACAGCTCTTATTAAATAGCTGAAAACGCCCAGGCCGTCATCCTGGCATGGACCGCCGGGATCCAGTTGCCATGGAGGGCAATTACAAAGCATTTAATCCGCCGATTTATAGTTTAATTTTAATAAATACTATGCAATGTAGATTAGATTAGTACATCCATGTACACTGGATTCCGGCAGTCTATGCCGGAATGACGGCTCCGGGACTTATGGCAATAGCAACTCATCTTATGACCCGATAACATTTTTAAGGCTCCCAACTTAAGACGGGAAAAAGTAGATGAGCAGACTAATCACACGGCTCCGGCTTAAGCTGATAGCCGGAAGAAACCATGCCAACCAGGAGCCGTATTTTTCGGGTTAGTTAATCTACAATAGGCGTTATTGAGTCAATAAAAGTCAATAACGCTGCCATGCAGCTTATAGTATAGCTATTAATCTTTAATTGGTGGCGGTGCAAGTACAACTCTTGAGCCATTTGACTCTGCGGCACTTACAATCCCGGCCGCTTCCATATCTTCAATCATGGTAGCCGCACGGTTGTATCCCACTTTAAAACGTCGCTGGACACTGGATATTGATGCCTTACGGGAGTCTGTAACAAACGCTACGGCTTCATCGTATAAAGCATCCGTTTCGGAGTTACTGCTAGTGTCACCGCTCATACTGTAGCCGTCGTTAGAATCAGTGGATTCTCGGGTAATATCTTCTAGATAATCAGGCGGCGCAGTTTGTTTTAAAAATTCAACCACGCGATGCACTTCATGATCATCGACAAATGCACCATGCGCACGAATAGGAATACTGGTACCTGAAGGCAAAAACAGCATATCGCCATTGCCCAATAAGGTTTCAGCGCCACCTTGATCAAGAATGGTACGCGAATCAATGCGCGATGATACCTGAAAGGATATGCGGGTGGGTACGTTGGCTTTAATCAGTCCGGTTAAAACATCAACCGATGGTCGCTGCGTTGCCAAAATCAAATGAATACCCGCTGCTCTGGCTTTTTGAGCCAAGCGGGCAATCAATTCTTCAACCTTTTTGCCGACAATCATCATCATGTCAGCTAATTCATCGATAACGATGACAATGCTGGGTAGTTTATTTAGAGTGGGATAATATTCGCCATCTTCCAGCGGGTTTAGCATTTGAAACATGGGGTCCCTGATAGACTCGCCTCTTGCCGTTGCTTCATCAATTAAATGATTAAACCCTGCCAGATTTCTGACCCCCATTTTAGACATTAATTTGTAACGTCTTTCCATTTCAGCAACTGCCCAGCGTAAGGCATTACTGGCCTCTTTCATATCGGTAACAACGGGGGTCAATAAATGCGGTATACCTTCATAAACCGAAAGCTCCAGCATTTTAGGGTCGATCATAATCATCCGCACTTCATCAGGTGTTGCTTTATAAAGCAAGCTGAGGATCATGGTATTAATGGCGACTGATTTTCCAGATCCGGTAGTGCCCGCAACCAAAGCATGAGGCATTTTGCCGAGATCAGCCATTAAAGGCGCACCGGCAATATCTTTGCCCATAGCCAATGTCAGCATGGATTTTGCTTTATCAAAGCCATGTGATGCCAATAATTCGCGCAGCGTCACCATTTCCCGTTCCCGGTTGGGAATCTCAAGGCCAACCACTGATTTACCCGGGATAATTTCAACAATACGTACACTGGTAACTGACAAAGCTCGAGCCAAATCTTTAGATAAACTGCTAATGCGACTGACTTTTACACCGGCAGCCGGCTGTAATTCAAAACGGGTAATAACAGGGCCTGGGTGAAAACCTACCACGGCTACTGCGACATTAAAATCAGCAAGAATGTCTTCTACCAGTCGGGACATTTCTTCTAAATCGGTTTGCGAATAACCGACTACCCGAGTGTCTCTTTCATCCAATAATGCTAAAGAAGGCAATATATCTTCGCCTGCTTTATATTTGGGTGAGGGCTGTTTTTGCAAGGGCTGATTGTTATTTTCAATTGCCCTTCCTTTTTGCCCGACACTGGCTGCCGCTTTATTATTAGTCGGAGCTTTAATAACCGGCTTTCTCCGATTGTCGGGCTTGTCAGCAAGGCTATCAAACGATTGAACAGAGTTGTCCATAGGGTCGTGACGTAAGTTGACGGCCGTATGGCAAACAATACGACAAACATACACGGTATATTTGCCAATAAGGTCAATGAAAGTGACCCATGACAACTCGGTCGCAAGGGTAATGCCTGACAATAACAAAACGATTAAAAATAAGGTAGCCCCGGAATTACCAAATAAATGCAATACCGAATCGCCTGTTTCCTGGCCTAAAATTCCGCCCGTGCCACCCGGCAACTCGACACCGACTCTTAACACATATAAATAAAATAATGCCGCACCAGCAACAATGGTTCCCAAAGAGCCTAACCACTGTAAAGCAATCGTCATTTTTTGTTGTTTTTGTCTTGCCTGACCATATAGCATATAGCCATGCCAAGAGAGAATAACCGGAAACAGATACGCGATTAAACCAAAAAAGCTAAGCGTAAAATCAGCGATCCACGCACCCAAAACACCGCAGGCATTAGTCACCGTCGGTATCGTACCACTGTGTGTCCAGCCCGCATCCTCGTTGCTGAAAGTAACTAAGGCAATTAAAAAAAATAAGGCAATTGCGAATAAGCCCAAGACTGCAATTTCACGTAAACCTCGAAACGTTTTTTCTTCCATTACAGCTGACATAAATGATGACTCAACATAGATTAGTACTAGTAAAACAGGATTATAGATCAATGATTACACATTCTACATTAATATTTGCCACAAAAAAAACAGCTTGTTTTTAGACTGATCCCGATAGCTTATACACAATAACATTTACGAAACACCGTTTCACCTGCATAATTCTTATATTTATACTGATTTAGCTCCCATAGAGGTTTTTTAATGAATGATTCAAGGCACTGTCGTCTTTTAATTCTTGGCTCTGGCCCCGCCGGTTATACGGCGGCTATTTATGCCGCACGCGCTAATTTAAAGCCGGTGATCATCACAGGTATGCAACAAGGTGGTCAGTTAACCACTACCACAGAAGTTGATAACTGGCCCGGTGACGTTGAAGGTTTGCAAGGCCCCGATCTTATGGAAAGAATGCGCCTACATGCAGAACGGTTTGAAACAGAGATTATTTTTGACCATATTCATACCGCTGATTTATCGGCCAGACCCTTCACCTTGACGGGCGACTCCGGCACTTACACCTGTGATGCGCTGATTATTGCAACCGGTGCATCTGCACGTTATTTAGGTCTGGAGTCTGAAGAATCATTTAAGGGTCGGGGTGTTTCTGCTTGTGCGACCTGTGACGGTTTTTTCTATCGCAACAAACCTATCGCTGTAATTGGTGGTGGCAATACGGCAGTCGAAGAAGCGCTTTATTTGGCTAATATCGCCTCTAAAGTGACTGTCGTTCATCGCCGTGACAAATTTCGTTCTGAAAAAATTCTCTCTGATAAACTGATTGAAAAATCAGTAAACGCTAATGTCGTTATTGAATGGAATTACGCTTTGGATGAGGTATTGGGTGACGATATGGGTGTTACCGGTATCAGAATTAAAAATACTCTAGACAACTCAACCAAAGATTTGGATGTGCATGGCGTTTTTATTGCCATTGGTCATACCCCCAACACCGGTATTTTCGAAGGTCAGTTGGCTATGGATCATGGTTATATTAAAGTAAATAGTGGCATTGTCGGAAACGCTACGGCAACCAGTATTGAAGGTGTTTTTGCGGCCGGTGATGTGATGGACTCTGTTTATAAACAAGCCATAACTTCAGCGGGTTCTGGCTGTATGGCGGCACTGGATGCTGAAAAATTTCTTGATGAGTTAGTATAGGCAGGAGAAAGGTGAAAGGTGAAAGATTTTACGCCTTGAACTTCTGGCCTTTAGTCTTTATAGATCATTGATAGTGTAGGCAGGTTTAAGGCGAAAGGCAAAAGGCGAAAGTTTTTACCCTTTGAACCTTTCGCCTTTAGCCTTTCCCCTTTCGCCTTTTGAAAAATATGCAGCTAACCATTCTTGACTCGCAACAACCAGAGCAGGATTTTCCCGCTTTAAGCAAAGCATTACGCGAACCTGACGGGTTACTTGCGATTGGCGGTTGCTTGTCTAAACCCCGCCTGTTAAATGCCTATCGGCGGGGCATTTTTCCTTGGTATAACCATGACGAACCTATTCTGTGGTGGTCACCTAATCCCCGGTTAGTGTTATTTCCAGACAAATTGATTGTATCTCGGAGTTTACGTAAAACGCTGCGTAAAAACAGCTTTTCTGTGACCTACGACCAGGCTTTTAACGAGGTTATCGCGGGTTGTGCAGAATCTCGAAATGAAAGTTCGGGCACCTGGATAACAGAGGACATAGCGCAAGCTTATAACGAACTCCATAAAAGTGGTTATGCGCATTCTGCGGAAGCCTGGCTGGATGGTGAGCTGGTCGGCGGATTATACGGTGTTGCTTTGGGACGCGTTTTTTTTGGCGAGTCCATGTTTCATACCAAAACTGATGCTTCAAAAGTGGTCTTCGCCAGCTTGGTTGAACAACTTAAAGCCTGGGGCTATCAACTCATTGACTGTCAGGTACACACAACACATTTAGCAAGTTTTGGAGCGGAAAATTGCGACCGTAAGCAATTTGCAAAGTTACTCAATCAATATTGTGAGCTTCCTGCCAACAAAGCTGCTTGGGAGTCAACATGACATCCATTCCCTTATTTTTAAGCCAGGAACACCCGTGCGGTTATCTTGATGACAAAAAGGCGCAATCGCTTTTTGTTCATCCTGGCTATCCGGTCACTTCATCCATTTATGCCCAACTGATAGAGCAGGGTTTTCGTCGTAGTGGGGATGAAGTTTATGCACCGCATTGCCCGCATTGCTCTTCCTGCATTTCGGTAAGACTGCCCGTCAAAAAATTTAAACTCAGCAGAAGCCAAAAACGTTGCCTAAGCAAAAACACGGCAACCCAAGCCATCGTTAAACCGGCTGCTTTTGAACAGGCTCATTATGATATGTATTTACGTTATCAGGCTATCAGACATAGCGATAGTTCTATGGCTACCGTCAGTCCGGATGAGTACCTCAATTTTCTGGGTAGTTCGTGGTGCAATACCCGATTTGTCGAGTTTTCTATTAACAATGAACTGGCTGGAGTTGCGGTTATTGATCAATTTGAACAGGCATGGTCAGCCGTTTATACCTTTTTTGAACCTAAATTCAACGACTACAGTCTGGGTGTGTATGCCGTTTTATGGCAAATTGAACAAGCAGTTCTACAACAAAAAGAGTTCTTATACTTGGGTTTTTGGATACAAGCCTGTAAAAAAATGGCTTATAAAAGTGATTACCAACCGCTACAATTATTAATTGATAAGCAATGGCTTGAAATGAGCGCATAAAAAAACAAATACCCACACTCTTCTGTTGTTAGAAATCAGCTTGTGCTATAATTTACCGTTTAAATTGCTGAGACTAATACAAATGGCCAAAGAAGATCAAATTGAAATGGAAGGTAAGGTAATTGATACTCTTCCTAATACTATGTTCCGTGTCGAACTGGAAAATGGTCATGTTGTGACTGCACACATTTCCGGAAAAATGCGTAAACATTATATCCGTATTCTAACGGGTGATAGCGTTAAAGTTGAAATGACCCCTTACGATTTAAGTAAAGGCCGTATCACGTTCCGTATGCGCTAATCCCATCAGTTTATGGGTACCCCCTTATAATTGAGGTGTAGTCCGCATTAACCAACAGGATAGCGTAAGCTTTTAAATGACCTGTTTACGACTAGAACGCTCTCTTTAAGAATTGGCTTCAGAAACGATCAACTCATCACTTTCTATAGCAAAAGCCATTTCATCATTTTCCACATAAATTCTGACATGACCACCGTGCGCGAGCTTGCCAAACAGCAAGTCATTAGCCAGAGGTTTCTTGATTTTTTCCTGAATTAATCGCGCCATCGGTCTTGCCCCCATTTTGGGATCACACCCATGTTCAGCCAACCACAAACGAGCCTCGGCATCTAACGTTAGAGTTACATGCTTATCGGCAAGCAACCCTTCTAATTCAAAGATAAATTTATCAACCACATGCCCGACAATTGAAATGTCTAGCGGCTTAAATTGAATAATGGCATCCAACCGGTTGCGAAATTCAGGTGAAAAGCCTTTCTCGATGACTTTCAAGCTGTCAGTTTCATGACTCTGCTGAGTAAAACCTATAGAAGCACGACTACCTTCTTCTGCGCCTGCATTGGTCGTCATTACCAAAATAATATTGCGAAAATCAGCTTTGCGTCCATTGTTGTCGGTCAATGAGCCGTGATCCATGACTTGTAATAACAGATTAAAAACATCAGGATGCGCTTTTTCCAATTCATCAAGCAATAATACGGCATGAGGATGTTTGGTAACCTGCTCGGTTAACAATCCGCCTTGATCAAAGCCGACATAACCTGGAGGCGCACCAATTAATCTTGAAACGGTGTGACGCTCCATGTATTCAGACATATCAAAACGA